>MDTA01220693.1_pt1 | contig 27862 bp, 19 predicted proteins | sample 811151 | NCBI WGS metagenome assembly MDTA01 (sample SAMN05326648, study PRJNA326480) | marine metagenome | isolation source: seawater | place: Indian Ocean: South | collected 2010 | reverse complement strand
TTCGCCTTCCCAGTTGGCGATTCCGTTTTCGTAGATCAAGATACGGTTAGCACTGCCGGCAACGGGTTTTCGATTGATTTTTGGAAGATGCTTTTTCAGGGACCGCTTTGTCCGGGCGTACTTCGGATTGTCGGCCAAGTTGGTGAATTCATGGGGATCGGCAATCATGTCGTACAATTCCTCAGATCCGTCAGCGTATTGAATATACCGGTACTCTTCAGTTCGGATGCCGTGATTGTCGTGATTGTCGGTGGTGATCGCCGGCCTAGATCGAGGAGCATTAGGGTTTTTCAGAAGCGGAACCAAACTGAGGCCTTCGAGATGATCTTGAGAAGGAAGCTCGCACAGCTCGGATAGAGTGGGGTAGATGTCTAGCAGCTCGACAGGGCGATTGGATCTTGAGTTCTTCTTGATTCCCGGACCGGCGAATATCAGTGGTACGCGCGCGGAACGATCCCAAAGCGTGTTCTTGCCAGTGATTTCTTTTTCGCCGAGGTGATATCCATGATCGGACCAAAGAACGACGATTGTGTTGTCCGCGTAACCATTTCTCTCGAGGGCATCAAGCACGCGACCAACTTGGCTATCCATAAAACTGATACTAGCGAGATAGGCTTGGACGATATTCAATTGCTCGCCCGACTGAAAGAGAAATCTCTGTCGCGGCTCCGGGAGTTTCCAGTGTAGGTACCAGCTAAAGCGCGGAGTGTCGTTACGGTCGTCGAGGAGCATGCGGGGGAGCTTCAAAGTCTCCTCGGGGTAGAGGTCGAACCATTTTTGGGTAGCTAGCAAGGGTACGTGGGGAAGCGAAAAGCCGACAGCCATAAAGAAGGGATCCTGCGGCTTCTTATCCAGTTGCTCCACTGCCCAGCTCGCGGTTTTCCAATCCTTGTGGTCGGAATCCTTAAATGGATAGACGCCCCAATCCATTCCGCGTCCTCCTCGCGGTGTTTTCACGCGTTTTTCCTTGGGTCGCAGGCCCGGCTCGGTTCGGCCGATGATGTCGAACTCGGGCGGTTCGCTTTGCAGCCAGCCTCCTCCATGATAGATTTTGCCCACTGTGTAGGTCGTGTAGCTGGCGTTGGCGAAATGCTGAGGCAGGGTGACTAAATCCTTCCATTTGTCGACAGTACGGAACCAAGGAGCCAAGCTATAAATTCCTGTGATCGATGGGCGCAGGCCCGTCATTACGCTGGTGCGCGACGGGTTGCAAATAGGCGACTGGGTATGGGCGTTTAAAAAGAGCGTACCTTGTCTGGCTAGTTTGTCGATGTGCGGCGTTTGAACTTGCGGATGCCCATTCATGCACCCGATCCAGTCATTGAGATCGTCAATCGAAACAAATAGAACGTTAGGCTTTTCACCGAAGGAAACCTTCGCGAAAAGGACGACTATAATGAGGACGATTGTCTGGTATATAGCTTTTAGCATTGGTTTAAGGAATTAGTCTCGAGGCTGGGCTGCTACTCCATCAGTTTGAAAATCGCTTTGGAGCAATCGTCCAAGTCGCTGATAGGGTTCCACCCCCAATCTTGGCGAGCGGAGCCATCTAGGAATACTTTTGCGGCTGTCTTCAGGAGAGATTCGACTACACTGTCTGGCTCAAAACTGTATTGAAAATCCGGTTTCAGTTTCACGATTGAATCGGCGATCTCCTGAGCGCTAGGGCAAAACGCGTGCAAGTTGTAAGCGTGCCGACTCAGTTGTCCGCGATCCGCATACGCCAGTTGAACGAAGCCTTCGACTAGGTCTTCGATATAAATCGTGGACATGCCTATATCAGGCGAAACGGGAAACACGAAGGGCTCCCCTTTGGCTGCAGCGACGTAGGCGTGCGAGGCGTAGGCGGTTAAAGCGGCTGGCGGAGCATAGGGCGAAAGGACAAGCGGTGGTCGCAAGCAGCGGAAATCCATCCCGTGAGTCATTGTGTAGTAGGCTCCGAGACGCTCGTTGAAAATTTTGGTTACCCCATAGATGTTCTCGGGCCATTGTGGCTGATCTTCGGGTACATCTGGTGGGATGTCGGATCCGTATGAAGCTCCCGTACCCGGAAAAACGATACGGGGATTCCCGTTGGCCAAGGCCAGCTCGAGGAGATTGAAGGTTGATTGGGCGTTGACCTGAAAGGCCCGTTTGCGATCGGCTTCGGAACTGCCTGACAACAGAGAGGCCAAGTGAAACACGATTTTCGGGGATGCGGCCTTGAGAATCTTCTCGATCAGTGGCTGATCGCAGATGTCGCCCTTGAGGTAATCGACGCCGTCCACCGTTGATTCGGGGGTTGGGTCTGAGATATCGAAACAAGTGATTTTATGGCCGTCCTTCAGGAGGCGTTTGGCTAGCAGGCGGGCTATATTGCCGTTTCCGCCGGTGATGAGTATGGGTAGATTTTCGTGTAGCATGAAGCGCGTTATTTTCCGAAGGGAACGGTAGTGGCGAGAGTCTATGGCGCTCAATTCAATTCGGTGGCGAGTATGCACTTGGCGCTTGGCAGTCTGGGATTAGGGTCACGCTCGATGAAGGTCAAAACGTTGGAGGAGGCATTGAAATTCGTGCAATCGGTGGGCTTGTGTACACTGTTCAGCGGAAAGGCCAAAGCAGTGCCCTCTCTTTGGGACGCGGTTGATTTGCCAGAGGACGGTGGAGGCCGTACAAAATGGGGAGCTAAAGTGGAAGCGGTCTGGGCATGTAAAAACGAACTGCCGGAAACGTATCCGGATGAAATATAATATGGGAAAATACCGGGAGGGCATGCGGCTTTGATGACAATCGAGTACTTGAAAAAGCATCACTATGCCAAAGCCTATAAGCCCGTTGAAACGTGTTCGGAATTGGCCCAAGAAGTTTTTGAACTGGTGAAGATAAACTCGGGAACTACGGGCGAATTACGCTCTGAGGCCATGTCGCAATTTGGCTGTACTAAGAGCCGATTCGAGACCGCTTTGAAGCAATTGCAGGTGACGTTGAATATCGCTCGCAGTAATGAGCCGGGAACCAAGAACGACACTTGGATAGCCTTTAGCGATGCCTACCTGCACCTTTTGAATGATGGAGATTGAAATGCCAGTAGGGATCAGGCATGAAGCGTAGCACCTGCTCTTAGATTCCAGGAAATGCCAACTAAAAGACGAAAATCGGATGTCGATAACGCGGAACGCGATAGACTAGAAGAGTCCGCTTCACGTATGGCCAATTGGAAGCGATGGGGCCCCTATTTGTCGGAACGCCAATGGGGAACGGTACGCGACCAACGAGAATTTCAAAGCGTATCCACTATTCTATGAGTTTTTCCATGGAGAGACGGGCAAAGGCTTAGGTGCCAGTCACCAAACGGGTTGGACTTCTTTGGTAGCGGAATTGCTTAGAAACGGGTAGATCTCGTGGTTGAGCTGATCTGGTTTCGGTAAGCCGTATTTTGTGAATTCATTGCTATGTCGGACTGGATTCCAGAAATTGCCGGATATGTCTAGATCGCCGATGGATTAGGCTAGGGAATGTCCGCATTCCCCTCGTCATTGTTTGCTTGTAATATTTGGACCGGTTGTTATTCGTAAAATCCGTTCGGTTTACGAGTCACCTGAGTTTCACTATTTTGCCCCATGAATTTGTTATCTCTAGCAAGCGCGGTTATATTAGTCGCCGTCGTTTTCACTAGCTCATACGCTCGATCGATTGAGGAATCGTCGATGTCTCCAGTGAGCGTTGAGATATATGAAAGCATGGCTCTAGAGGAGTCGGATTCGGATGCTTCATCCAAGAGCGCTGGAAATGGAGTTTCGGACAATTTTTCTGGAAACGATACAAAATCCTACGGAGGCGACTTCGAAGGGGTAAAAGCCATCGCTCCTGGGCAGAAGCCTGATCGCGTGTACCGCGCGAACGCGTTCGGCTTTCAGCGGCTTCCGTTTAAGTACGATGAGACGGGCGCTAGACTTCTTCCGGAAGGACCGATAGTACTGAGAGCGTCCGCGACATTGACGTACCCGAAGGGATTGCATCGGATCGTTATTCGTACTCGTGAAGATGCGGCCTTATTCGTCGATGGCGAGCCGGTAGCTCGAATCGTGGTCGAGAAATATCCGACAGACGGCCACAATCCCGTGCGACCGTTACCGAAGCTCGTTGCGCCCTCGATAAAGGAGTTCGCCCCGGGAAACTCGGAAAAGGTCGTGGCAATCGAGTCTGATGGCGAGCCACATACCTTTACCCTGGAAACCGTTGTCGGACGCGGAGGGCGCCGACCGGACCTTGGAGTGCTAGCCGTGGCTATCGCCGGACCTGGAGAGGAAGATTTTAGATTGCTGGGTTCGCAGGCAGGTGTCCCGTTCAGCGACCGAGGCTGGGCGGACTATGCTGTCAAGGAAGAGGCTCATTACAAGCGGCTGGATGCGAAGGAGCGGTCAATACGGGCGGCCGATGAAAAGCGATACTGGAGCATGCGCCATGAATTCGCCAAATCTTGGATTGAAGCAAACGGTGGGACTAAAATACCTGAATTGGGGGAAGGCATACCGATTAATAATCCCGTTGACGCGTTCGTTGGCCGACAAATCGAATTAGCGGGGTTGAAGAGAATCGCGAGGGAAGAGAAAGAACGCCTCGCCAAGGCAGAAGGCCGCGTATTCTTCCACAGCGATATCAAACCGATATTGGAAAGCCATTGCCTGAAATGCCATGGCGACCAGGAGAAGGGCGAACTGCGATTGGACAGCTTAGCAGCTGCGCTTAGAGGAGGGGAATCGGACGAACCAGCGATTGTCGCCGGAGAGCCCAATGAGAGCTTGCTTGTGGAGATGGTTAAATTCGGAGATATGCCTCCCAAAGGAGGCGCGCTCAATGACGAGGAGATAGCTTTGCTCGTTCGGTGGATTGAGGAAGGAGCGATTTGGGAGAATTTGGATATCTCGTCGATTTCCGATAGCAGTCGCCTGTCAAAAGAGGAGTTGGACCAAGTGGGCTTAGCCCCAGAACCGCTTGTCGACGAATTGTCATTTCTCCGTCGCATTACCTTGGATACTGTTGGCGTGATTCCCGCCCTCGAGGAAGTCAAAGCGTTTCGTTCGAACCCGTCTCCAGGCAAGCGCGCCCAAGCGGTAGACCGGCTTTTAGACGATCCTCGCTGGGCCGACCACTGGGTGCCGTTCTGGCAGGACCTCCTTGCAGAGAATCCGAATATCGTTAAGCCGAACTTGAATAACACGGGCGCATTTCGCTGGTGGATACACGAGGCTTTTTCGGACAATAAGCCCATGGACCAGTTTGTTACGGATCTCGTTCGCATGCGCGGAGATCGCTACGTGGGGACGGCCGGATTTGGGATGGCGACGCAGAATGATTCGCCCATGGCGGCGAAGGCCCATATCTTGAGTGGGGCCTTCATGGGAGTGGAAATGAAGTGCGCTCGCTGCCATGATGCGCCTTACCAATCCGTCACCCAGCGAGAGCTTTTCAATATAGCGGCCATGCTGGACCGCAAACCGATTGAGGTGCCTGGTAGCAGCATCGCCCCGCTGGACCAAATGGGCGTGCATAAGTCTCTAGTCGAAGTAACGCTGGAGCCGGGGGAGATCGTTAAGCCGGAGTGGCCATTTGAAGAATTGAACGGATCTCCATTGCCAGCGAGCCTGACACGGAATGCCGAGGACCCAAGGATGGTGCTAGCGGAGCGTATGACGGCTCCGTCGAACGCTCGATTCGCCCAGACGATCGCCAATTGGGTCTGGAAACGCTACTTTGGCAAAGGATTGGTTGAGCCGGAAATCGATTGGGAAAACGCGAATGTTTCCAACCCGGACTTACTCAATTACTTGGCGGAGGAGCTGGTCGCGAATAACTACGACCTGAAGCATTTGAGTCGACTGATATTCAATTCCCATACTTATCAGCGAGGAATCCTCGTTGGGTCGGATCGAGAGGCCGCCGAATTGTTTGTGGGACACAGTCGCAGGCGAATGACGGCTGAGCAAATTGTCGACTCTCTGCATCTGGCGACGGGTAGCGAAATAGCTAGCGAAGAGTTGAATATGGATCAGGATGGCAAGCGGCCGATTCGCCAATTCATCAATCTTGGCACTCCAAGACGAGCTTGGGAGTTCACGTCGCTTTCGAATGAGAGGGATCGTCCCAGTTTGACCCTTCCCCATGCCCAAGTTTATGTCGATGCGCTCGAAGTGTTTGGGTGGAACGGTTCTCGACAGAATCCCATTTACGAGCGGGATCACGAACCTAATGTGTTGCAGGCTGCGACCTTGTTCAACGGTATCATGAGCCAGCGGCTGACACGGCTTACTGACGATCATCCACTTACAGAAGCCGTCATGGAAGCGGAAAACGTCGAAGGTCTTGTCGATGAACTATTCGCCAGGACGTTGGGAAGGCAGCCCGTTAAAGGTGAGAAATTGGCGTACCAAGAATTGCTAGGAAAGGGATTCGAAAGTCGGGTTATACCGGAGAGCGAGCGTCGGGCGGCTCCATCGAAAAAACGGTATCCCTATGTCAGCTGGACCAACCATTTGCGTTCCGAGGCGAACGAGATCAAGGAGGCGATTGCCCGAGACATAGAAGCGGGAGAGCCGCCAACTCGATACCTGAACGATTCTTGGCGACGCAATTTCGAAGATGGGCTTTGGGCTCTAATTAATTCACCGGAGATGGTCTTTGTACCATGAATACGCATATGATAGATAGACGTCGTTTTATAGGTACGTTGGGAGCTGGCGCTGCGGGAATGCTCGTCGGTAGCCGTCCGGCGATTTCTTCGCAGATTCAAACGATCGCTAAAGGCAAGGCGGACCATTGTATAATGCTATGGCTGGGTGGCGGTTGCTGCCACGTCGATACTTGGGACCCGAAGAGGAAAGGCGATGCTGTTAAGCGTGTTCCGGGATCCTACTACGATCCCATCCCCACGGTGGTTGATGGTGTGCAAGTGTGCGAACATTTGCCGCGTTCCGCTCAAATCATGGACCGCATTTCCGCTATTCGTACGGTACACCATGATACGATTGACGAGCATGCCGCGGCGGTAAATCGCATGCATACGGGGCGCCCTACGAGTGGTACGGTTATCTATCCTTCCATCGGCTCTATAGTCGCTCACGAAAGAGGAGCTGCGGAAGAAGGCGTCCCGCCGTATGTGTTGATTGGGTACCCTAACTTAACCCGAGGGCCCGGTTTTTTGGGAGCCAAGGACAGCTACTTGTATCTGACGGATACCGAGGCGGGCCCGAGAGGGCTGATCCCGCCGCCGGATGTGGATAGCGAGCGAATCGATCAACGGCGGAATTTGCTCAAAACTTTGAGAAAAAGTTACGCGGCGAATGGAAACGTCGACGCGGCTGTTAGGGACTACGACACAGGTATTGAGACGAGTTTGCGTTTGGCCGGTTCCTCATTCATGGATACGTTTAATCTTGGCCGAGAAAAAGCTGATTTGCGGGAATCCTATGGGGGCGAATTTGGCCAGCGTTGCTTACTGGCTCGGCGTCTTGTACAGTCGGGTGTGCGATTTGTGGAGGTGTCCCACAATTTGAATTTCATCAACGGCACGGGCTGGGATACGCATAAAAAGGGCCAACTGAATCAGCATGGACTGATTAGGGAATTGGACCATGCCTTCGCATCGCTGACTCTGGATCTTGAAGCCAACAATCTCCTGGATCGTACCCTGATTGTGATAGGAACCGAGTTTGGACGTCCGCCCGGCTTCGACAAAGAAGGCGGACGAGGTCACCAATCGTCGACGTTCAGCATTGTACTGGCTGGAGGCGGATTGAATCACAAGGGCGTGATTGGAGAGACTGACGAACTGGGTGAGGAGATTGTAGATACCCCTGTGTCTGTCCCGGATTTGTTTGCCACTATCTTTGCGACTTTGGGTATCGACCCGAAGAAAGAGCTCTACGATGGCGATCGTCCGGTTCCGATTACCGATGGAGGAAGGCCCATAGCCCAGCTATTTAGCTAATCGCCTGTTTGGGCCTTTCGAGTTTCTGAACCAAATAGACGTGGCTCTGAAGACCTGCGTGAATTTCGGGGTCTCTTCTGCATCGAACAATGCTGGCTCCGTGTTTCTCGAGAAACTTCTCGAGTGAAGTTCTTTTCCAGGAATTCATTTCCATCACGGGATTCCCAGATCGTTTAAATTGCGCGTAACGATAGCGAAACCAGAGGTCGCTGGTAAAGAACGCGTGTTCCAGCCTCCGAGGGAACCATCGGAGGAATCTCGCCGAGGCCCGATAGCAAAGCGTTCCTAGTGATGGGGAATCGGATCGCAGCGGTTTGTCCTTCCAGAATCGGTGCGCCGTTCGGTGTGGGATTTGAAATACGATTATGCCACCCGGTCTGGTTATCCGAATAAACTCGGACAGATAGGCCTTCATATATTTTCTCGGCATATGTTGCAGGACTATAAGGGTAAGCGATAAATCGAATTGATCGTTTTCCAACTGCCTCAAATCGGAACGTGTATTCAAGATAAATGACAGATTGGATGGGACGTTTCGGTTTGCTTTGGCCTGCTCCAGCATCTTTTCGGATATATCGACACCGGTGACGCAATTGAAGTGCTTTGCCAGGCTGAAGGTTAGCCGTCCAAGACCGCAGCCAAAGTCCAATGCGGACTCCCTTGGCAACTCGGGCGCGATCTCATCGATTTCATTGATTATTTTCTGAATTTCTACCCGGCCAGTTTCGTAAAATGCATCCTCATCCCAATCGTTTTCCTCGCCTGTAAGGACCGCGCCCATGGCGTCCGTTTCGGCAAATCGGTTCCAGCTATTTTTAACTCCGTCTAGTCTGCTCAAAGTCCAAAATTGGTGATTCAGTGACGATTATGGAAGAATTTGGATGGGTAAAAGTAAATTCTTGCCTAGGTGGCATAGCCCCATTCTTGACAGGCGCCAATTCTGAGAGGACGATTGCTGTATGATACGTTTGGCGACATCCAGTACTCTGGTTTTCTTCGCGCTGTTGTCTGGTTGTTCGAATGTGAGCGAGCCTGGATTCAAGTATCGCATCTACGTTGGAACTTACACGGATGGGGAAAGCGAAGGCATTTATGTATCGGATTTCGACACGGTTGGACCATCGCTTTCTGAATTGCGGTTGGCTGCCCCTTTACAGCAGACGACGTATCAATCGATTAGTCACGACAATTCTCTATTGTTTAGCACGAGTGTTCTGGAGGGTGTAGGCGAAAATAATGGAGCCCTAAAGTCTTTCGCGATACAAGAAGATGGCAGTTTGAAGGAACTCAGTTCTAGGGCGACTGAGACAAGTCCGATATTGGCCTATGTAGATTATCACGAAGCTTTCAGGCATCTGTTCACGATTTCCTATCACGGTGGAGGGGTCCATGCATATCCTGTCGATGGTAAAGGAAATATTGGAGAAGAGGGAGGCTACGCGAAGCATGTCGGGGGAAGCGGAATCGTTGAATCTCGACAATTGGACGCGCATCCACACTCCATATATGTGCATCCGAAAGGCGCATACGTGTATGTTCCCGATTTGGGACAAGACGCGGTAATTCACTACAATTTCGATCCTGAATCGGGTAGATTGGAAATAGCGTCACGACTGAAATCGGTCGGAGGTAGCGGGCCACGACACATGGCTTTCCATTCCTCGGGAAAATTTGCCTACGTGAACAACGAGATTGCTTCCACGGTTGATTTGTTGTCAATAAGTGAAAACGATGGGAGTATAAAAATAATAGATACAATTACTACGCTTCCGGAGGAATTTGAGGGGCCTAACTCGACCGCGCAAATACTGCTTTCGCCTGACGAGCGCTATTTGTATGTCTCCAATCGTGGACATAACAGCATTGCCATTTTCAAAGTGGGTAACGAAGGTAAGCTTTCCTTGATGGGGCATGTACCAAGTAAGGGCGAGTCTCCTCGTAACTTCTCGATTGATCCTACAGGCAATTGGATGGCGATAGTAAACCAAGGCGGTGACAATCTGGTGATATACAAGGTAAACCCGGAAACCGGCGCGTTGAATGACGCGAATCTCGAAACGTTTGTTTCGACCCCGGCTTGCGTGAACTGGGTGCCGGTCGATTGAGACTGATCGCCAGTAGCTCTAGTTTTGACGGAACTCTGCGTCGTAGGAACGCTGCTTTTCATCGCGGAATCGAAAGAAAGCCTCGTTCATTTCCCTGCCCGTAGCATCCGTTTCCAGCCAGCTTCCGGGTTGAGGGGTTCGGGTTTGTTCGGTATCCGCTAGCCATGCGTGTAAGGCTGATAGCATGGCATCGACGCGATCAGGCATTTTGTCGGATAGGTCAGTTGATTCAGCAAGGTCTTGATCGAGATTGAAGAGCTCTGCAGTTTCGTTTTCGTAGGTTCCTTCCGGAGCATCTGGATGGTGGACAACTAGTTTCCAGGGCCCTTCGCGAACAGCCTCTGAACGCCTCCCGCTATTGGCGAGTCCTGCCCAAAATAGCGTTCGTTTTGGAAGGGCAGTGGAGGAGTCGAAGAGAACGGGTGAAAGGTCAATTCCGTCGAGCAAAAGATCTTCTGGTGGATCGATGCTAGCGATCGAGAGAATGGTCGGCATGACATCAATCGAAATTCCGAGAGCGCCGGATACGGTATTGCCTGGAATTTTCCCTGGCCACCACGCTATCGCGGGTACGCGGTGTCCGCCTTCGTACAGTGAGCCTTTGTGGCCTCTGAGTTTAGGGCTTCCAGTGTTGGTGTTGGGAGCATCTCCGTTGTCGGAAAAGAATAGGATGAACGTGTTCTTTTCAAGTCCGAGGCTAACGATCCGCTTGCGGATTTGCTCAACCCCTTTGTCCATTTCCAGAATCATTTGCTTCATAGCCTCATCTTGAGGCGTGGTCCTATCTTGCATTCCTGGACCTCGTTGGATCGGGTCCTTTGGCCCTTGAATCGGGGCATGGGGCGATTCGTGGGCGACATAGAGACAGAACGGCCGGTTTTGGTTCTCGTCAATGAATTCGAGGGCGTAGCGATTGATCAGATGGGTTGTGTATCCATCTTCTACGGTTTCTTTTCGGCCATGCCACCTATCGTGTTCGTAGTGATCCCCCCAGTGGTTGACGTAGTCGATATTGCCACTGTGGTATCCGCGAAAGTAGTCGAACCCATGGTTTTGCGGATGGAATTCGGAATCGCCTTCAGGATATCCCAAGTGCCATTTGCCGACGACTCCTGTAGCGTATCCATTTTTCTGGAATAGTTCCGAAAATGAGGTTTCACGTTTTCGCAATCCTTTTCGGTGCTCGGGATGTCCAGGGTAAGGGTGTATCACCGCTTCGATACCCGCCCGTTGCTGGTAGCGGCCCGTCAGGAGACCGGCCCGGGTTGGCGAACAGACGCTTCCCGATGAATGAAAGTCCGTGAAACGCATGCCCTCGAGAGCCAGTCGGTTCATTCCTGGAGTCTCGTAGTAAGGATTCGAGTACGGTTGAATGCTGGGTCCCGCGAACCCCATATCATCGACCATGATGATAATGATGTTGGGCTTGGCTTGGGCTCCCAGGCTTATTGTTGCGAAAACACAAAGAGAGATGGTAATCAAGGGCTTGCTAAGAAATGGCATAGAGTCAGAGGCTGGAGGTTGCGAAAACTGGATTGATCATTACATTTGAGAGACAATCAAACAAGCCAGATCGTCCGATTGGGAAATTGGTTGGGTTTGGTTCGAGATGGTAGGGCCGCTGCACCGTTGGTAGGGCGATTGGTTCATTGGTAGGGAGGACCGGCTCGGTCCTCCGTCTCCAGAATTTTGGAGGATCGAGACGATCCTCCCTACCTTGAGTTGCCCATCGTAGGAGCCTGAACAGACCAATTTCTCAAAGGCATTCCTCCAAAATTTCTTTCAAGTCCGCCGGCTCAAGATCGACTGGATTTCCTTTCATGCTACTGGACTTTGCGGACATTTCTACTGCTTTGGGGATGTGGGTAGTTTGAAAGCCGAGATCTCCAAGAGATTTTAAGGGCAGCTCCTTGATCAAGGAATCGATCCAGGCGATTGCGTAGTGAGCGTTCGCGGACGCGTTGCCGGTTAATACCTTGGCAATGTGGCTCAGCTTTCTGGATACAACTCCATTTGGATCCCGCCGATTCGCGATTTCGGCGTTCATCCTCAGTACGGGTAGAAGTAGGCTGGCGCAGAGCGCGCCATGAGGAGCGTCGATCATGCCACCGATGGGTCCCGCGAACCCATGAACGGCTCCGAGTTTCGCATTGGCAAGCGCAATTCCGCTGCAAAGGGAAGCGACGCACATATCGGATTTGGCGTCTTCATCAAGTTTCTCGGAGCAAGCTTTTCGAATTGATCTAGCGGCTCGGCTGAGTCCTTCAAGGGCTATTCCATCAGTCAAAGGATTAGCGAATCGAGATAGATAGGCTTCCAGGCATTGAATGAGGGCATCCATACCTGTATAGGCGGCGATCGATCGGGGGAGCTGGTAAGTTAACTCCGGATCAATGACGGCCCAGCGAGGTAGCATTGATGCGCTTCGAAGGCTAACTTTAACACCGTTTTCGGGTACGCCGATCACGCTGTTGCGAGTGACTTCAGAACCGGTACCTGCTGTCGTCGGTATTGCCATGTAAGGAATTGCTGGATGCGGTAGCGGCTTCCCTTTTCCGACGACCTCTAGATAGTCCATTGGATCGCCCGGATTGGCGATGAGAGCCGCGACTGCTTTTCCTGCGTCGAGGACGCTCCCGCCTCCGACTCCGATGATTACCTCAGGTTTGAAGCCTGAAACGCTCTCCATTAGGGAGCAAATAGAGTCAACGGTGGGTTCACTATAAACGGCAGCTGTTTCAAGGTTTCTCCCATTGTCGGCCAGATCGCTGAGAATGTTTCGATGCCGTTCTAGCGAAGAGCCCGTTAAAAAAAGACAGCTACTGAAGTCGGCCGGTAGAATATCAGAGATTGAACGCGATATTCCTGATCCAAAATGGATCTCGTTCGCAGTAGAGAATGTAAATTCCATGGGGAATTGCTGGCTATGCTCTTAGCAGCCACTCTTCGAATTTCAAGGGGCCGTTTTCGAGAGAGTCCCAAATTTCCCAGGCCTGCGATTCGCTTTCCTCGTCGTGGATGGCTAGATCGGGAACGAGAATAGGGCGAGCCCCTGAAGCGCTGGCGGCAGCCAATCCATGTCGCGAATCCTCGAAAATGATACAGTCGGCGGGCTCGATTTCCATCTGTCGGGCCGCGGTGAGAAAAATTTCGGGGTTGGGCTTCCCGTGCTCGACTTGATCGCCCCCGACGATAGGATGAAAATGCTGCACCAGATCGTGATCTCCGAGCTTCTTTTTCGCTAGTGAATGTTGAGTTGAAGTCGCGACACTTTGGGGAATGTCGGCTTGATCAAGCCATTCAATGCTGGCTCTGGCTCCCGGTTTTAAAGGTATTCCTGCCGCTACGCGTTCGCGATAGATTTCGTTTGCAGTTGAAATCAGAAGCTCGAGATCGACTTCATCACTGATCTGGCGTTCGAGAGTGGCCCGACTGGTTCTGCTATTCATACCGATGATGCTGCGAAATACGTTCTCATCAATCTCCACTTCCAAAGACGCGCAGGCCATTAGCCATGATTCATTTGAAATCCGCTCCGAGTCGAGCAGGAGTCCATCCATATCCCAAATTACCGCTTTGAACATCACTGGACTGGTAGCTCGTAAAAAAGAGGGCGCGAGGCAACAGATTACGTGACTTGTCACATTATTTTATGTTGGATGCCCAAGGCCTATGAACGCGGCAGAATCTAAACGTGCGAAACGACCCTTGTGGCTGAAGATATTAGTAGGCGGAGCCTACCTGTTGTATGTGATATTCGGTTTTTTCATCGCTCCGATTATCATGAAGAACGTTTTGCAGGGGAACGTGGCCGAAACGCTGAACCGGAAAATTGCCTTGGAAGAGGCGGCATTCAATCCCTTTACGTTGTCGGGAGAGCGCCCGGAAAGCTCAGATCCCATTGCTCTGTTGGAGTTATTCGATGAGGGCGCTTACGAGGAACAAGTGGTATCGGTCTATCGTGATATTATGGGGCTCGTTATTGAAGACGTTGCCGAGGTTCTTGAAACGACGCTTCCAGAAGAGTCACCCACGGTTTCGGAAAAGAATGCAGAGTCGGCTAAGGAGGAAAGCGAGAAAGGCTTGTTGAAAAATGTGGCTCGATTGCTTCGAAATGTGCGAGGCTAAAGAAATGCGCCTGAAGCAGAATCGGAGGAGCTTGCCGAAGTGGTCGATGCTGGGCAGGAGAATGCAGTTGAAGAAATAGCTCCCCCCGTTATCGAGCTTCCTTCGATTGAGGAGATCGAGGCGGAGTTGTTCGCTCGGAAAGAATTTCAATCAGCGGCTTCCTGGTTGGAACGTTTAGCTCAAGAGCGGTCGAATCGAGTTAAGGATTACTTGGCGACGACTCATGGAATCGAAGCGAGTCGCATATTTCTGTCTGGGGAGCCTGTGGTTGACGCGTCGTCCAAGAACAGTCTGGTGCGGTTTGATCTGACTGATTGATGTAAGGGTCGGGTTAAACGGTCCTGGAGATCGCGAGGTAGCTATATTGAGAATCGGCTTGCTTGCTTGATTTATTTCGATAGCGATTCGTTTTTCGGATACGAATAATGTTAACCGCAAACCGAGATAACAATGCACCCCATTAGAATACTTGCCCTGGCCATTTTTGGCTGGCTAGCTGCTACTGCAGTCGCTTTAGACGATCGACCTAGTATAGTTTGGATCATAATCGACGATATGTCTGCCAATCTTTCTTGTTATGGAGAGGAGACAATTGAAACGCCTCACTTAGATGCATTAGCTGACTCAGGAGTTCGATTTTCAAAAGCCTTTGTGACCGCGCCCGTATGCTCGACAAATAGATCGGCGTTCATCACGGGCATGTACCAGACGACGATCGGGTCGCATCACCACCGCAGTGGCCGCGGCGAAATTAAAATCCATTTACCCGATTCCATTCGGCCCGTTCCAGAATTGTTTCAAGAAGCTGGATACTATACATCGATCACAGGATGGCCGAACAAGGGTAGGGATTCGAAGGGCAAAACGGATTACAATTTCGAGTGGGATGCCGAAATGTACGATGGTCCCGATTGGAGCAATCGAGAGGATGGACAGCCATTTTTTGCTCAAATCCATTTGCCTGGAGGCAAACATCGAGGAGGCACGATTGAGCAGAGCCGTAAATTCGCCCAAAGAATGGAGGAGCTGTTTGGCGAAAGCACGGATCCTGCGAAAGTGAATCTGCCACCATACTATCCCGATCATCTCGTGATCCGAGAGGATTGGGCAGCGTACTTGGATAGCGTTAAATTGACCGATAAGTTTGTGGGAGATATAGTGGCTCGGCTGCAGGCTGAGGGAGATCTAGATAATACCGTGATCCTCTTTATGACGGATCATGGAATCAGCCATGCGCGAGGAAAGCAGTTCTTGTATGAAGAAGGCATTCACGTACCTTTGATTATCGGAGGTCCAGGGATTGAGGAAGGCCAAGTGCGCGAAGATTTGGTCGAGCATATTGATATTGCAGCGTTGTCGCTTGGATTGGCAGGGATCGACGTTCCGGATTACATGCAGGCCAAAGATATTTTGAGCGATCAATACCAACCGCGAACGGCAATCTTTTCCGCTCGCGACCGTTGTGACGAAACTGTCGAGCATATGCGCTGCGTCCGCACTCAGGATTTCAAGTACATACGGAATTTCCTCCCGAATCGGCCACACATGCAGCCTAATAGATACAAGGACCAGAAAAGCATTATCATGACCATGAGGTCACTGTTTGAAGAGAATGAGCTAACGGATATTCAGGCCCGCATCTTTGAGACCAAGCGACCTGAAGAAGAGCTGTATGATCTAAGAAATGATCCGCATGAAATTCGTAATCTTGCTGGTAATCCCGCCTATCAAGAGCAGTTGGCGTCCATGCGTGGAATGCTGGATGATTGGATCGAAGAAACTGGAGATCGAGGTCCGGAATCAGAAGCCATGTATGACAGCGATATGGCTGTCTATGTAGGAACCAAACCTCCTGAGCAGACCGAAGTTTTGAGGAAGAATATCGCTCTGATGAAACGCTGGGAGGCGAAAGGGAAGTAGGGGCAGATTTGTAATGAATGAAAACGGTTGCTTTAAAAAAGCGACGCTGTCTTGAGCATTAAGAATTGCTGCCCTGAGCCTAGGCATTGTTCAAAAGACTCGTCGATTTGATAAGCTGATTCTTTCCGCCAGAATGATGGGCGTAGCTAAAACCCGACTGAATCGCGAAGGCTCCAATTTCGCCCGCTTTGTTGAGGGCTATGAATCCGACTTGGATGTTTCTCCAGTTCTCGAATTTTTTTGCGATGCGATTGACGATCTCTTCACAGGCTTGTTGAGGCGTTCTTCCATGTCGCATCAATTCAACTACCATTGCGCTGCCCGCGTTTTCAAGAACGGCTTCTCCCCAGCCGGTGGCCGCTGCAGCCCCGACATCATTGTCCACATAGAGTCCGGCCCCGATGATTGGCGAATCACCGACGCGGCCGTGTAGTTTCATAGCGACTCCGCTCGTAGTGCAAGCGCCGGCAAGATTCCCATCCGCATTGCGGGCCACTAAGCCGATGGTATCGTGGTTTTCGACGTTAATCTCGGGCTGACTCGCGATTGCCTCCGCCTTGCGTTTCTTCCAGGCGGTTAAGGTTTTTTCCGTGAGCAAGACCTTCTTCTCGAATCCGTTTCGCAAGGCGAAGTTCAAGGCTCCTTCGCCTACCAGCATAACATGCTTTGTATCCTCCATTATCCTACGAGCTACGGATACGGGATTTTCGATATGCTGCAGAAAAGCGACAGATCCGCATCGTTGACGTTCATCCATGATGCAGGCGTCTAACGTTACGTGCCCTTCCTCGTCTGGAAATCCGCCGATACCAACCGTTCGATTGTTGGGGTCGCTTTCGATGACGTTGACACCTTTCTCGACACAATCGAGAACGCTCCCTCCTTCCTGAAGGACTTGGAAGGCTCTATTGTTAGCGGGAATGCCAGAGTTCCAGGTTGATAAGACTATGGGGCCGTCAACGCGCTTTGCTTGGCCGAAGGCCTTCAAGGTTGAAAAGCCGGATACGGTTCCAAGGGTTGAAAGGGAGAGAAAACGTCTACGAGAATTCATAAGCTGATTGGGTGGGGTCTTTCTTACCCGATTTTGTCCTTCGTGATCAAGCTGTTTGACAGGCCTTTGGAGTGATTCGGGCTTTTGTTCTTTACGAGCTATAAATCCTTCTGGAAGCTGAGGAGGACACAGAAAGAAGATATATCATTATGCCCAAAGCAACAGCTCGACACATCCTCGTGTCTACGGAAACTGAGTGCGAAGCGCTCAAATCGAAAATTGAAGGAGGTATCGAATTTGCCGATCTCGCGAAAGAGCATTCGCAATGCCCTTCAGGTAGTAGCGGGGGCGACTTAGGCGAGTTCGGTCCAGGGATGATGGTGAAGGAGTTTGATGAAGTCGTATTTTCCGCCCCCGTGGGTGAGGTCCAGGGTCCAGTGAAGACTCAATTTGGCTACCACCTTTTGGAAGTAACCAACCGCGTCGATTGAATCGAACAAAAGGTGCTCGTTAATTGATTGTGGCGGAATTCGCGTAAGCGAGGTATTTTTGGTTAGCGCGTTTCAGGATTGGTTAGCGGGCGATCTCCGAAGGCCCACAAAAGGTAGCACAGGCTTCCAGGCTGTGATCTAATCTCTGCAAACAGGCAGGATGCCTGTTCTACTCTTGCGAAATGATCGCTCGGAGATCGCCCGCTGACTTCTGTGCTGCCAAGTCTTAGGTAGTGGCCGGTTGTATCTACCTGTTAACGACTCTGCGTATCATGCGCCTGCTGGGCGATGCGGGCTTCCAGGCGGGTTGCTCGGTTTACCCTTCGATCGATTGCCGAGCAGAGAGCGTCAACATTCCCGAAAAGCGTAATCTTGGATTTCGCCCGACTTACGCAGGTGTAAATCAATTCGCGTGTGACAAACTCGCTGTGTTCAGGTGAAAAGACTCCTGCAACATGCTCGAATTCGGATCCCTGGCTCTTGTGAATCGTCAGGCAATGGGCAGTCGAATGCCTGGGAAGCCAGGTTGTTCGGACTTTTTGAAATGTTCCTTCCGAATTATTGAACCACGCGAAAAGTTCACCGGAATCGTCGGGCCAAATTATGCCAAGGTCGCCATTGAAAAGGCCTAGATCGTAATTATTTTCCAATACAAGAATTGGTTGCCCGGAATAGAAAACTCCACTTGGCAAGTTTTGCTGGCGGCGAATTCTTTCCTCTGATATCCGATTGATGGCATTGGCTCCATAAGGACCGTGATTGAGCGGCGATAGAACGATGAACTGAGATAGCAGAGAGTATGCTTGAGCTAGATTCGCCGATTTCGCGCGGAGACTATAAGCTTCCACCACGAGATTCAGAATGGGCGATAAATTCGGACTGGCCGTAGGTTTCATTGGATGAAAGAGGAAATCATTCTGATTCTCATTCAGGATTTTCTTAAATGTATGTGATTCGCCATTACGAAAAGCCAGGCAAATTCTGTGGATCGAGCTGTCTGGCTTGAAGCGAAATGTCTTTTCCAAGTGAGTGGATTTTCCAAAGAGCGGGTTTTGATTATTGCTGGTAGATCGAACCAGATCGCTGAATACGGATCCAACCTCGACGGATGACAGTTGATTGTCATCGCCGAGAAGTACAATCGAGCAATCATCGGGCACTGCGTCCATGAGCTTTTTCATAAGCGGGAGATCGATCATGGAAGATTCGTCGACGACCAGGACGTCATAGTCTATCGGGCGTTTCTGGTTGCGACGAAAGCTAGTCTTTCTGGGAATGCTTTCCAGAAGCCTGTGAATCGTTTGGCAAGGAATCGACAAAATAGCGTTGGCAATAGAATCTTCTAATTCAAAACGGGCTAAGCCGTCCTTAATCGAGCTTGAAACTTTAGCAGCCGCCTTTCCGGTAGGAGCTGCTACCGCAAATCTTAAAGATTCAGGAGACTCCGTACTTTGAATACAGCTGACCAGGTAGGCCAATACCGTAGTTGTCTTCCCAGTTCCAGGACCCCCGGAAATCAAGTAAAAGCGGTTTTCTAGTGCCTTTTTCACCGCCTCGGTTTGTTTGCGATCGGAAATGGGCAAGGTGTCTGTAGAAGCCGCAGCGGAAATTTTCGGTTGTCCGGCTTTTACGAAAACGCTTTTGGCTAAATCGTCTTCATAAGAGAAGTATCTGTAGAGGTAGAGCGCGGATTCGTCTCCAAGAATAAGTGGCGAATTGTCTCCAGGACGACCGATAGAGGGGCTGCATTCCGCAATCGTTTCCCATTCGGAAGGGGATGGCCAATCATTTTGTAAAACCTCGGATATTGGATCGGGTAGCTCTGGGTTCGCTAAGTTGAGAAACGAATGTCCTTCGCGAGCGGCAGATAGGCACAATGCGGCAGCCGCGAAAACCAATTCGTTCTCTTCGGCATATGATTCTTTCAAAAATCGATAGAACGCGCGATCGGAAAAGTCGAATGGATCGTAGCGCAATGCCCGCTCAAGTTGATCTAGTTGAATAACGCTCATGATTATCCAAGGGCTTCGTCTAAGGCATCCAATAGACTCCGGCTTGGCCGATCGAAGAATATGCCTTCCTGGCCATGCTTATTGATTCCCCTAATAAAAACATAAATGACTCCACCAAAATATGAGTAGTAGTCACCGGTGGGATACTTCATTTCCAAGTATCGTTTAAGGGCGACTGAATAGAGGCAGTATTGGAGAAAATAGTCGGAACTCTCCATCTCCTCGATGAGAGCGGACTCGGCATAATCGCTGATTTGGTTGCCCAAGTAATGCGATTTCCAATCCAAAATATAGTAATGTCCTTGAAAATGGATGACAAGGTCTATGAAGCCTCGCATAAATGAAGAGCGTATTGCCGCTCGCTCCAGCCCCAGGGAATCGACCCAGTTTTTAGTCATAGGAAGCGCGGCATGTTCTCTAAAAGCTCTGGCAATTCGAGGAAGCGGATCTTTGCCTGTGGGGAATGCGAACTCGAGTTCAGCGATCCGATCTTCAGAGGATATTTGCTCGAGAGAAAATCTGTCGCTTAGGGATGTGGCAACCAACGAGCGGATATGGTTCACTACAATCGGCAAATGATCATGGTTGCCATATTGTAGCTTCTGAAAGGCTTGTTCGGCTATTTCTTTTATGTTCGCAGGGCTCTGAAAATCGATCGATTCCAGGATAGCGTGAATCAGGTTGCCTGTTAGAGCCCCTTTGGGAAGCGAGAATATGGATGGCTCCGAGCTGGATTCTTCAATCTTCAGGATTTCTGTATCCGCTTGGTCCTTAGTGGCGTCTGGCTCGTCGTATTCAATTTCTACTGTATCGCTCGATTCGGATTCCGCGATGCGAGTAATGGTTGAAAAACTGAGTACCCGCTCTTCCCGTGGGGATGCGTCAGGGGGGATGGGAAGCGGATTAGGGTCGAGAAAGTCGGAACGCTTTTGGAGATCTACCGAAACGTTTGGATTAATGTTTTCGAATGGCAGATTTTGGAAATCGATAGATTCTGGTTGGAGGGATTCGAGTTTGGAGGCGATTGTTTTGGCTAGAGTTTTGGTTTTACGAGCGGTTCGGGCGATTTCGGTACCGAGAAAGAGCCGGCTGATAGACGAAGGCTCCTTTTCTCTTAATAGATCTTCTGGATACAGGTAGACAAGGCATTCGTCTGCTGCCCGGGTAAGGGCAACATAGATGAGTCGCAGATGCTCAGCATACTCTTCAATTTCAGACTTCTGGGAGGCGGGAGATTTCTCTTTTGGATTGAGATCGATGACTAAAGAGTCCGCGTGTTCGCTATCATGATACAGCGCGAGGTCTTTGGAAGGTTTTGCTCGGAGTCCGCTCAAGAAGGGGCAAATAACGATAGGAAACTGCAATCCCTTGCTTTTGTGGATCGTGATAATCTGCGGTTTGCCTTCATCCGAACGCAGTCGGGACTGCCAATCTTCTCGATTGGAGACGTTGGCCTCCTTCATGCTGACCAGCCAGTTAGAAAGATGGGAAGGAGAAGTGAGCCGGGAATTCGCTTCTCCCTGTAGCAATTCGCTCAGCTGGCAGAGGTCCGTGAGCAGCCTTTCTCCTTCAGGATTTCCCAACAGGCGATTTTCTGCTCCGGTAAGAGCGATAAATTTTTGAAACTGCGTGTCGAAGTCCGATGAATGCCATTCACGCGACCAATCGTGCAAGAAATCGAGAATCTCATGAACCTCCGAATCCGCTCCTTCGTCGAGCAGCTCATCCCAAGACTTCCCGCAAATGGGCGTTAAAAGAAGCGCTTTGACAATGGACTGTCGGGAGGGATGGGATACGGCTTCGAGAAGCTGTAACATGATATCCACTGATTCGGTCTGGAAAACGCTTTTGTCTGAACGAACAACCGCGTCAATGCCTCTCGACCCTAATTCCTTGTGAAGGATGTCCGCTTCCCGGTTTGTGGATACGAGGAAAGCGACTGCTCCTGGATCGAGTGAAGAATCGCAATTGATTCGATCGGCCAATTGAGTGGCGCTCGCGCTAGCCAGATCGGCTACTAGATCCGCTCGGGTCTTGAGGGCTGTTTGCTCAAACTCGATTGCCCGAATCTGAAGCGAGTGATCCGATTGTGATGTCTGGGACGGCTCAGAGGGAAAAAACTGGATACGATCAATTCCGAATCCATCTAGTGATGACGAAAAGATGGCATTGACGGCGTATATGAGTTTAGGTGTCGAACGATAGTTTACAGACAATTGAAGGCGGTGGTTCCCGCTGTGCTCAGTGGCTTTGAAATAGGCGAATATGTCTGCTCCGCGGAATCGGTAGATCGCTTGCTTGGGATCGCCAATGTAGAATAGGAACTTTGAACCGTCCCCAAAAAGCCGGTGAATGATATCGTATTGTACGGGATCGGTGTCCTGAAATTCATCTACGAGAACTGCATCGTATTGAACGCTGATTGCTTTTGCGAAGGAGTCCCCAGCGTCCGATCGCAACGTTTTGTGCAGCAGGTGAATCAGATCATTGAACGAGACAATGTTTCGCCGCTCTTTTTCTTGGCTCAGTATTCGAAAAAGCCATTCACGGTACTCCCAGACCAATCCGTCAATAGAGTTCTCGATTTGATTTAATAGTCGATCTATCGCTGCGCACGCTTCAGGTGGGTCTAGGCTTTCGTGCCCCTTTTTGACGGCTTTGAGCCAATAAGAAAGCGACAAATCTTCGAGCAGTTTGAGATCTTCCACAAGTGGACGCTCCCGGCGAGCCAAGGCGGCAAGTGGATTGCTTTCGTATGGCTCGTTGAGGCGTCTGGCGAAACGGCTATTGGCTTTCAGGGAGGCTATGAATTTATCGGCGTTCCTAAGAAGCGAATCGATGCTTTTCTGAATCTCCTGGAAAGCTGCGTCGAATTGCCTGTAGTCGACGTCATTTGGCTCCGGTTTGATCCGAGCGTAAGGATGGGCCGCCGATTCCCTGGCAACCGTTTTAAATTTTTTTGAGTAGCGAGCAGAGGAATGATAAGCTAGGGTAAGAAGGTAGGAACGTTCCAGGATATGGATGCGAATGAATTCATCCTTGAGCTGAGAAATCAATTCATCATCGATCGGTTCAAGCGTCGCGTCGAAAGGAGCGCCCGATTCCAGGGAGAGCGTTTCCAGGCAGCGCTTGCAAAATCCATGGATGGTCGCGATAACAGTTTCATCGAAAAGCTGCAAACTGTTACTCAGTCTTTGGCAAGCGACCAACGCATCGGTTGGCGACTGTTCCAAGACAGACTGTAGGGATTCGTCAGTGATATTCTGGCTTTCGAGTTGCTCTACCGAATCCTTAAGTAAGTTCCGAATCCGGTTAATCAGTTCTTCAGTGGCTGCTTGAGTAAAGGTGACAGCGAGTATCCGATCAATGGGTATGTTGTCAGAAATGATGAGGCGGAGTATGATTTGGCAAAGTGTATAGGTCTTGCCAGTGCCCGCGCTGGCTTCGATTAAGGTTACTCCTTTGCTTAAGGGGATCATAGGTTTCTGAGATGCTCCATATGGGGTTGCCAGACCTTGAGCGCCAATCTGGCGTAGTCGGGATCGAATGACGGAGATTCTCCAAAACAAGCTCGATCGTACTGGGTCCAATTGGCGCCGGCATAGCTAGAATCCGAAGTGGTTGCTTGTTTGAAGAGTGATTGGCTGAGCGAACAGAAAGTGTCGATGAATGGAAGCTCCTTAGTGGGCGTTCGAGATTTGGAAGCCTTTTGGAAGGCTTCCCAACTGATCGTGGTATGCAGCGGAATGGGTTGCTGCTGTCCGGCGTGAAAGATTTCCAGAAGATCCTGTAGAATCGATTTTGGCTCGTCGGGAGCAAGATAGATCAGACTGGCTTCGCTTTCGTCAAGCGAGTATACTTGAGTTTCGATCGCGTTCAGAGAGTTTGCAATCAAGTGCTGGAGCCAGGTTTCAATGCGAACTTTGCCTTTAAGTTTACCAGGAACTACAATGTAGTTGATATTCTGATTCGCGTTCAACCGAAGCTGGCCAATAATTCTATGGCCGCCTATAGTTAGGTCAATGGTTTCGAGATGGTCTGGTCGAATGGATTCGGCTGCCTGCCAAATAGTGTCTACTTCCCGCGCCTGTTCTCGAACAGAGTTAAAAGCGAACTTGCCGAGATGGCCTGGCGGAAGAAGCTTGATAGCTGAAACGAGCTCGGGCTGGACGGACTCGATCGGATTTCCAGATTTTATGGCTTCTGCGAAGAGCTGTCGAATTTTGTATCGGTCGAGGGGTTCCTGAATTATGCTATCGGTTTCGGGCCAGAGATCTTCTTGTTTAACGAAGCGCCCGCCGACGATGGATTGAATAAAGTCCTTGGAAGGATCTTTGAAAAAGCGAATGAGCGATTCGATGGAAGCGCTTCCGGGATTAGTTTTGTGTATTGCCGGCGGTGCTTCATCGAAAGCAATAGTTGGACGAAGTCGATCATTTCCTTTGATATAAGATCGTGATTTACGCGCTCTAGAAATTGAATACGTATAAAGAGTTGGATTCGAGAAGTAATCAGGATCGTAGGACTGACGTTTGTGCCTCACGATCTGGAAAGGTTTCACCGCGTTTTCATGAGCGGTATTCAGATAGTCGATCAGCAGAGATACAACACTAGAGGGTTCTTTTAGATTCTCATTTGCCGAGGAGATCCCTTGATAGCTGATGAACAGCCCTTCTCGAGCGGAAAGTAGGGTTTCCAGAAAGTACTGCTTGTCTTCTTCTTTAGGATTACGGTCTCCGCGACGAGGTTGGCTAACAAGAAGATCGAATGGGAGCTGATCGGGTCGGCGAGGGAATTGCTCGTTGTTCATGCCAAGCAAGCAAATCCTTTTCGCGGGGATGTTGCGCATCGGCTTTAGAGAACAGCATGTGACACGGCCTGTTAAGAAACCTATTGATGGAGCGCTGCGTTCCAGGGCGCTAGTGACAGTCGATAGAACGTCTCTACCATCAACGATGACTGTAGATTGTTCGGGTAGTGTGGATTGCAGTGTGGCGAGAGCATCGAAGTAGTGAATCGATTCGATTTGGTCTACCGGAGAAAGGCGTTCGTATAGAGAGCCTATCCTTCGGCTCCAGCTAGATACTGTATCTGCGAAACCGCTGAGCTGGTAGATCTCTTCCAGGAAATCGAGAAGTTCGATAAAACGCCCAGCAATCTGTGTAGCGCCTCCCTCGACATCGGGAAGAGGAGATAGCCTGCCTTCGACGAGAATCGATTCATCATTAAAGGCGATTCCTGCCGTCAAACGGAGTCGAAATTCTTTCCAGGTATTTCGATCTGTAGCGAATCCATTGAGGGAAGCCCGATGCTCGGCGTCCCATCCCCAACTCGTGTTTGCCAAACGTATCCAATTTTCTATAGTTTCAATTTCATTATCGCCGAAACCAAATGATTGAAAGGCGATCGGGGATCTCAGTATATCTAGAATCTCCGCGACTGAGGCTCTTGCGGAGGCTAGTTTTAGGATGGCAATTATGCCTGAGAGAAAATTGGATTCCCGTGGACCGTTGCGATCCGCAACTGAAATGGGAATGTCTATGCCCGAACTCTTTCCTTGTTCAAATACAGATTGCAAATGGCTGGCGTAATCCTGTATGTCGGGGGCCATTACAAGTATGTCGCTGGCCCTAAGGTCTGGGTTTTTGGCAAAGCTATCCACTAGGTAATCCCAGAGCGATTCTACTTCGCGTCGCCCGCTAGAGCTACTGTGTATCTGAATTGACCCATCGTTTTGGGGAAACGGGTAGGTTGGCGTTCCGTTGGACTTGCGGCTTTCTAGGGTGTAAATATCGTAGTGAAGGCCGCCCAATTGAGTCGATGGGTCCGGTTGCTCAAACTGAGAGTCGTCGTGTATTGGGTCTTTATCTAGAATGAGATCCAAGAAGGCCTGCCCTTGTTTGCCAAGGGAGGGCAGCAAGGGATTGCCAACATCGAATAGATCGTCTGGCGATTCTAAAGTAAGCGGGTCCTCGTTAGTGAGGTGTTCGCGCGACGCTTTGGCGATGCTCTTTCTAGATTTCAAGTCGGCCCAATAAAGATCCGTTGGCTGTAAGAGAAATATGTGTACGGGTCGTTCGTAAGAAACGGCCTCCAATAAATCCAAATAGACTGGCGGAAGTGAGGACACGCCGAAAACGGATATGCGATGCGGCCAAGCGGAGATATCACCTCGAGGGCGATTGCTATCCGATTTTCTAAGCTGGTCCCACAGAGCCGCTGTATGACAGTACGGAGATCTGTTTCCGTAAAGTCGGCGGCAGAGTCGTCGCCAAAGCTCTCCTTGCCACTCTTGTTGGCCCCTAATGCTTTCCCAAGCGATGATTCGATCCGGCCGATAGAGCAAGTACTTGCCATAAAGGCTTGCTAGTTTTGATGCCAAGCGTAGCCGATGCCCGGAGCTGCGTCCGCTGTAAGCGTTGACAAGCGAAAACTCTTTTTCCGTGTCAATATCGGACAGCAAATCATAGATCTCCCATTGGGAGCGGGCCTCGTCGTAATCAACGCTATGGGTGAATTTTGAATCGAATCCGGTAGCGATTCTTTGAAATAGTTGGTTGGGGAAGGGGAATTCCCAGCCGAATGCGATACCGGTTTCGCGAGCGATTTCGAATCTCAACCACTTTGCCATGCCGGTGTTCAGCGTCATGACCGTTTCTTGGTGCAGGGCTCCTGAAAGCGGTTGTTCCTGAGCGAGAGTCGCCAGTTGCCTAGCCAGCAACTCGATGCGATTGGAGGTGTGTAAATAGAACTCCTTTGCTCTCATGAATCAAAGAAATGAGAGGGGAGGGCTCCCAGCTTGGCAACTGTGAATCTGAAGATAAAGCGGTGCAGCCATCGGGTTCTAGTTTGGTAAAAGAAAGGCGAAAAGAGGCCTGCGGGCAGCAAGGATGCCGCGATTATCGTGACGCTTGGCGAAGGTGTGTACACGTAGTCCTCGACGGCGCATCAGGAGAAACCGGAATCGGGTTGTTTGAGATCTACGTTTTGGAAGATCGCTAGACGGAAGTGCCATTTAAAATGGTATTGGTTGTAATCGAGTGTAGCAGGAGCGGGTTTATCCGGCGAAAATAATAGATTCACGCTTACGGAAATCGCGGGAAAACCCGCTCCTACAGCCCGCCATGAACCGTGAATTCTTCGTTCGCGCAGATAAGGCGACGGCTGTACGCCCTGCTGGATAGAGGTCCACTTGCTAGCTTCGACTTCAAGGGTGGAACGCGACGTCCCGGCGCCTCTTCAATAACAGAACTAGCTCAGGCAACGGCTAGCTACGCTCCCAGACCGTTACTTGCACCACGTTGTGATCGAACGTTCGCTTGGTTTTGCGAATGACTTGATCGACTTCGATGGGCTCTGCGATTTGCGTGAAATGCGGCGATAGCAGACTCTGTAGGGCGTCGAGAGTCGTTGTGTTTTCCCCATCGACTTTGAATCCGCCTAGCCATTGACCGCGTTCCGTTTTCGATAAGTTCCAGTCGTAGCTAGACGCGATGATTAGCAGCCCATCGGGGTTCAATCGTTTGTGGACGCTGTCTAGGAATTTTCGCGGATTGTAAGCGTTTTCCAAAGTCGAGTCTACCACTATGAGGTCGTATCCAGAAAATAGATCCTTCATGTTGGATATGTCGGCTTGCATGAAATCGATTTTGCTGCGGGCCCCATCGAGGCCAAGTTCCTGTAGATTCTTCTGGTGGAAAGATACGATTTCGCCTTCTTCAGGAAGGGTGTACTGGGTATAGCCCTTGTCCTTGAGTTCGACGCCAATCCGGATCATGCGAGCTGTGAAGTCGACGCCGGTGACGTTTTCGAATTCCACCGCAAGTTCGAAAGCGCTTCTGCCCGTCTTGCAACCGATGTTAAGCGCCTTGCGCTTCTGCTTGTTTTGCGCGAAGCCGAGCGCGATTTGGGCTAGTTTCTCCGGATAGTTCTCTACTCCAAAATAGTCTTCGCCGTAATGGAGTTCGCAGTACGGGATCACCTCAGGATCGGTTTCATAGGTGTCGTCCGGAATCTCGACTGGGGCTTCAGAGGCAATATAACGGAAACCTGCATGCTGATAAAAGTGTCGCCTAAACGCGTAGCGCGACGCTTGAAGGATTTCATTGCCTGTGGAAATCCAAGATCCGCCCTTAATCAGGTTGTGCTTGGTGTCGAAGGTTGGCGTAGAAAAATCGTCATAGAGCGGGTGCACTTCGAAACCGGGGAACCCGCGGATGGGCGTTTCCGTGTGTTGCCATACGTTTCCA
>MDTA01110756.1_pt1 | contig 27866 bp, 26 predicted proteins | sample 811151 | NCBI WGS metagenome assembly MDTA01 (sample SAMN05326648, study PRJNA326480) | marine metagenome | isolation source: seawater | place: Indian Ocean: South | collected 2010 | reverse complement strand
TAGAAATCCCAAATCAGGCGAGTCTATAGAACTACCAAAAAGATCCATACCTTTTTTTAGAGCTTCAAAGTTATTGAAACAGCGACTTAACTAGGATGTGTTAAAATAATCTCATGAAATATTTTTATTTCATCCTCTTAATCCTTCTTACCGCCTTCCTTTTTATATTTTCGAATATAAATCCAGAAATAATTGCATTGGATTTATTTTTTGTGAAAATTGAAGGAATATCAGTTGGATATTCCATGATTTTTTCTGTTCTTATTGGAGCTATTATCTCTTTAATTCTTCAATTGCCTAAGTTACTTAGACGTAATTCAAAAGCCTTCAAGGCCAAAGAGGATGAAAATCCTTAAACGGAAGCAAATTATTGTAGCTTTAGATTTTGACTCCTCTAAAGAAGCAAACTCAATTACGAAACTTTTAGATCCAGAAATTTATAGACTAAAAATTGGAAAACAATTATTTGCTGCTGAAGGACCTAAAATTATAGAAAATTTCAATAAACAAGGCTTTGATATTTTTTTAGACTTAAAGCTCCATGATATTCCAAATACAGTTTTTAAGGCCTTGAAGAATTTACTTAAATATGAGGTATGGATGACAAATATCCATCTACTTGGAGGAGAAGAAATGATACAGGCTGCAATAGAAGCCAAAGAAAGTATAAAAAGCGAAGCTCTTTTAATTGGCGTATCGGTTCTTACTAGTCTAAGTGAAAAAAATATAAAAAATATTGGTTTTGATATAGAAATTCCTGAATTAGTTAAAAATCTCTCTATGAGCGCTAAGAAAAACAATATTGATGGCGTAGTGTGTTCGGCCAAAGAAGTTCCTGAAATCAAAAAAAATTTTGGTGAAGATTTTATTACTGTAACTCCTGGAATTAGAATACAGCAGAAAAATAATGATCAATCAAGGGTAGCGACTTTAGAAGAGGCCGCTAAAAATGGAAGTGATTATATTGTTTTAGGAAGAGAGATTACCGTGTCTGATAATATTTCTAAAATGATAAAAAAAGTTGAATCGTATATAATTTAGTCATGGATAATAATTGGCATATAGTAAAAGAAGATGACAGATATGTAGTCTTAGACAATAATTCATTGTCAAAACTAGTCCCTAGTATTACTAAGTTAAACCCAAACAAAAGCACCTCTGGACATAAACATGCAGGCCAAGAAGAAGTTTATGTCTTTTATAAAGGTTCGGGAATAATGCAAATCAATGATTCAAAATTTGAAGTAAACCAAGGAGATGTTATACCTGTCCCGGATGGCGCTTTCCACAGAGTATTCAATGAGTCTAGTGAAATTTTGGAATTTGCTGCAATATTTAATGGTGAAAGGCATACTGAAGATAAGCCAAATCAGTAAAATCTTTTTTTCAAAAAAACTAGTAATAACTTCTTTCCTGATCTTATTATTTTTTCTTTCATCTTTTATGAAAGCAGAATCTTATGCTGTTGCAACAAGGCATCATCTTGCTACAGATATTGGAATGAGGATTTTAGAGGAAGGAGGTAACGCTATTGATGCAGCCATAGCAGTAGCATTTGCACTAGCTGTAGTAAATCCATCAGCTGGTAATCTAGGCGGAGGAGGATTTATGCTAATCCACTTAGCTGAAACAAATGAGTCTATATCCATTGATTATAGGGAACGTGCTCCAATGAAATCTTTTGAAAAAATGTTTCAAGATGACTCTGGAAAAGTTATCAAAGGATTAAGCCTAAATTCTATTTTAGCCTCTGGAGTTCCAGGCACAGTGTCGGGAATGTTTTATGCATCAGAAAATTTTGGAACAAAAAACATCAAAACTTTAATCAATCCATCAATTGAAATTGCAAGAAAAGGATTTGTTTTATCTAATTTTCAGGCGAAAAACTTAAATAAACATAAAGAAAAGTTTTTAAAAAATAAAGATGCAAAAAAAATTTTTACAAGGCCCAATGGCTTTTCTCAGGGAGATATTTTAATTCAAACTGATCTTGCTAAGACATTAGAGAAAATTGCTCAAAACGGAAAGGAAGAATTTTATTCAGGAGATACGGCGGAAAAAATTACAAATTTTTTTCAAATTAAAGGAGGTATTTTAAGTTTAAAGGATTTGAATCAATATAAGCTGAGGATACTAAAGCCAGTTTGTGGAAGTTATAGGAAATATGAAATTTGTTCCATGGCTCCGCCAAGCTCTGGCGGAATTGCTTTAGTTCAGATTTTAAATATTCTTGAAAATTTTGATTTAAATAAGCTTGATCATAATTCAGAAGAATATTTAAAAATTTTAATTTCTGCCATGGATTATGCTTATAGAGATCGCGCAAAATATCTTGGAGATCCAGATTTTTTTAAGATACCTCAAGATTTACTCACGTCAAAAGAATATGCTAAAGATATTTATAAGCAAATACTTCAAAAAAAATCACCCTCAAGGGTAAATATCAAAATAGTAGAAGGAGAAGAAACAACTCATTTTTCTATTTTAGATAAATGGGGAAATGCGGTTAGCAATACCTATACATTAAACACTGCATATGGATCAGGGATAATACCATCAGGAACTGGAATTCTTATGAACAATGAAATGGATGATTTTTCATCAAAACCAGGGCATCCTAATGCTTATGGCTTAATAGGATCTGAAGCAAACAAAATTGAGCCTAACAAAACCCCTTTATCTTCAATGTCTCCAGTAATAGTTTTTCATGAAGATAAGCCCTATTTAATAACAGGGTCCCCAGGCGGCTCAACAATTATTACAAGTGTTTTGCAAGAGATTTTAAATATATTAGATTTTCAAATGTCTCTGGAAGAATCTTCCAAAAAAAACCGAATACATTTTCAACACTTACCAGATGTACTATTTCATGAGCAGTTTGATGAAAGTCTTATAGAATCTTTAAAAAAAGAAAAAAAATTAATAAAAAGAAAGTTAGGCGAAATTCACTCTATTTTATTAAAAAAAGGTATTGTAGAAGCATTTTCTGACAAAAGAAGGCCAGATGGAAAAGCAAGCTCAGTTTACAACTAAAAAAATATTGTTTGATAAAAATATAGATTTCCCAGAGTTGCCTGGCGTTTATAAATTTTTCAACTCAGAAAATGAAATCATTTACATAGGAAAAGCTAAAAATATAAAAAACAGGGTTAAAAGCTATTTGAATGTTAGAAAGGGTGAAGGTAAAAGAATAGCCAAACTAAAATCATCTATTAAATTCATTGAAACTATTATCACAAAAACAGAATCTGATGCTTTAATTTTGGAACAAGGACTTATCTCAAAAAAACGACCTCCTTTCAATATCCAATTTAGAGATGACAAATCCTATCCGGCTATACACTTGTCCATCTCAAAAGATTACCCAGCAATTTATGTTTCGAGACAGAAAGACCCTGAAAGTAAAATATTCGGACCTTTTGCTAATGTTGGAGCAATGAAGCTTAATGTTAGCTTGATAAGATCTTTATTTAAATTAAGGAATTGTAAAGATATAAACTTTAAAAATAGATCTCGTCCATGTATAGAATATCAAATGAAGAGGTGCTCTGCTCCTTGCGTAGGAAATATTTCTAAAGATGATTACGCATTCGATGTAAAAAACGCCATTAATTTTCTCTCTGGGGACACAAAAAAAATAATATTAGATCTTCAAAAAAAAATGGATTTTTATTCAAATAAAAAAGATTATGAAAGGGCTGCAATATATAGAGACAAAGTTCATTCCATAAGAGATACTCAAAAAAAACAAAGCGTTTTAACAGGATATGTTGACTTAGATGTTTTTCTTATTAAAAGAAATAAATTTAACTGTTGTTTAAGTGTTCTTAGAATTGAAGATGGCTGGATTACAAGTTCTCAAAATTTTTTTCCAGATTCAAATGAAAATATCTCCGATCAAGAGCTTTTATCAGTTTTCCTAGAAAGATATTTAATAAACAATAAAAATAGAAGGGTAATCAATGTACTTTTTCAAGGTGAAATATTAAATGAAACTAAAGAATTTCTTTCTGGAACAAATATTCCTAAGATAATCATTCATAAACCCAATATTCAAAATAAGAATTTAATTGATATTTGTTCATCCCAAGCCGAGGATGCTTTGACAAGAAATAATAATTTTTCTTGGGTTCAAAATTGTTTAGAGTCACTTGCAAATTTCTTGCAGATAGAAAATTTAAACAAAATAGAAGGTTTTGATATCAGTCATACCTCAGGGAAAAACGTATCTGCTTCTTGCGTATCTATTACTAAAGATGGGCCTGATAAAAAAAACTACAGGATTATGAATATTAAAAAAGACTCAAATAATGATTATTTGGCTTTATGTGAGGCTATTCAAAGAAGATTCAAAAATTTACAAAAAAATGGTTTAGATCTTCCTGAAGTAATTTTATTAGATGGGGGAAAAGGCCAATTAAACACTGTGATGAAAAATCTTGAGAAAAAATTTTTAGAAAGGGTAAAAATAATCTCCATCTCAAAAGGTCCAAATAGAAAAGAAAAGTACGACATTTTGCATAACGAAAAAAGAAGCTTTGAACTAAAAAACTCGATGGAAATATCTAAAATTCTTCAATTAGTAAGAAATGAGTCTCATCGGTTTGCAATTAATCATCACAGAAAAAGGAGGTCTAAAGAACTTTTCTCATCTAATTTAGACCATATTGATGGTATAGGATCTAAGTTGAAAATTAATCTAATTAGATACTTTGGTGGAGTTGATAAGCTTAAAGATGCCTCTCTAGATGATTTAAGATCTGCACCAGGAATTGGGGAAGTTAAGGCAATAAAAATACATTCTTATCTTAAAAACAACTAAAAATGAGTTTTCCAAATATTTTATCTGCTTCAAGGGTAATGCTCTTAGCGCCAATAATTTTTTTACAGGAAAATGGTTTCTATTTATTTTCAGTAATAACTTTTATTCTTGCTTCTATTACAGACTACTTAGATGGTTATTACGCTCGGAAATATCACCAAACTTCTGATCTAGGCTCTTTGTTAGACTTATTGGCAGATAAACTCTTTGTATCTGTGCTCTTAATCTGGATGACTTTCAGCTTTGACAGTATTATTATTTTGATCTCTTCCATTCTTATAATTTCCAGGGAAATCTCGATTAGTTATTTACGGTTATTTATCATTTCCAAAACAAAAAACATAAATGAAATTAAACCAGATTCATTAGGAAAATATAAAACTGCATTTCAAATGTTTGGATTGGGATTTATATTAATTTCTTCTATCACATCGAATTTAGTCTTTAACATTGGCTTAACTCTTCTTTTTTTAAGCGCGGTAGTTTCTTGGTACTCTTTTGGAAAGTATCTAAATAAATGGATAGTTTAAATCAAAAAGATACAATACCTCTGCGGCTGAGTGGCAGAGTGGTCATGCAGCGGATTGCAAATCCGTCTACGCCGGTTCGATTCCGACCTCAGCCTCCATTAGAATATTTGAATTTAAAGCGATAAAAACTTAACGGAATATAAATTGAAAAAAATAGTAGTTAGTGGAGGATTTGACCCTGTTCATAAAGGACATTTAGAACTTTTTGAAAATGCCAAAAAGCTTGGAGGCCATCTAACCATTATCTTAAACACTGATTCTTTTTTAAAAGAAAAGAAAGGCTATGTATTCATGACTTATAAAGAGAGAAAAAAAATTCTTTTAGGTTTTGAATGCGTTGATAAAGTCATCAAATGCATTGATAAGGATAATACAGTCTGCGAAACATTAATTCAGATGAAAAGTAAAAATCAAGTTGATATTTTTGCAAATGGGGGAGATAGAAAAAAAATCACTGATATTCCTGAGCATAAAATTTGCAAAGAAAATGGAATAAAAATGGTTTTCGACATAGGAGGGGGAAAAGTTCAATCTAGTTCTGAACTTGTTAATCAGTTTAATAACTACAAAGAGAAGAGACCATGGGGATATTTCGAAAATTTGTTAGAAGAAGATAGATACAAAGTAAAAAAGCTAACAATCCTTCCAAATGAAAAAATCAGCCATCAATTTCATAATCATAGGATAGAAAAATGGCATATTGTCAGAGGCTCAGGTAAGTTTTTCTTAGATGAAGACGAACATTTTTGTAGAAAGGGGTCTTATTTTGAAATCCAAAAAAAGCAAATCCATAGTATAGAAAATAATGGAAAAGTACCTTTAGAAATTATTGAAATACAAATTGGTTCTAAACTAATTGAAAATGATATTGTGAGAATCAAAGATAAATATGGAAGAAAATAAACAGATTAGAAAGGGAGTTATTCCTGTAGCTGGTCTTGGAACGAGGATGCTTCCAGCTACAAAAGCAGTTCCGAAAGAGCTTTTACCCATTCTAGATAAACCTTTAATACAGCATATAATTGAAGAGGCTGTTTCTTGCGGTATTCAAGAAATTATTCTGATCACAAGAAGCGGGAAAGAAGCCATCGAAAATCATTTAGATGGCAATTTCGAACTTGAGTCGCTTTTAAAAAAGAACAATAAAAAAGAGATTTTAAAAAAATTTCCTAATTCTATTTTAAAAAACATTTCTATATTATCCATCAGGCAAGAAAATCCTCTTGGACTAGGCCATGCTATTCTCTGTGCAAAACCAGCTCTAAAAAAAGATGAACCATTCGCTGTTTTTTTACCTGATGAATTTCTTCTTCCATTTGGAAAAGAGAGGGATATTCAAAGAATGGTTAAGAATTTCCAGCATTCTGGAAATGGCCAATTGTTAGTAGAGAAAATCCAAAAAAAAGATATTTCTGATTATGGGATAATAGATCTTAAAGGGCAGAAATTAAAACGCAATGTTCCTAAAGTAATTGAAAATTTGGTTGAGAAACCTCCAGTAAGTTCTGCGCCATCTAATTTAAGAATAGTAGGTAGATATATTTTACCTTATGAAGTCATTGGAGTTTTATCAAAGACAAAGGTGGGGAAAAACAATGAGATTCAATTAACAGATGCATTAAAAAAATTTCTAATGTCAACTGATTTAAATCTCGAAGCTACCTTGTCAAATTCAGAAATATTTGATTGCGGTTCCTTAAAAGGTTTTCTTGGTGCTAATATTGCAGCTGCATCAAAAGATAAAAAAATGAAAAATTATTTAAAAAATATCTTAACTTAGCCCGGGTGGTGGAATTGGTAGACACAAGGGACTTAAAATCCCTCGATAGCGATATCGTGCCGGTTCAAGTCCGGCCCCGGGTACCATATAAAATCTTAAAAAACAGAAGAACTATTAATAAAAATCTTTAAGAATGCGATAAAATTTGTTCACTTAAACACCTTTCATGCAAGAATTAGACAATAAAGTACGCGAAAATGATTTTGACGATGAGATAGATCTTCGAGAAATTTTTTTTGCTTTGTTCAAAGGCAGATGGACTGTTTTTAATTCAACAGCTTTACTATTAACCATAGGCATTATTTATTGTCTGCTTTTACCAAACATATATAAATCTGAGTCTCTTCTTGCGCCAGTAGATGAATCTTCATCCTTACTAAATTCTTTAGGTGATTACAGCAGTCTCGCAGGACTTGTTGGTATCAATCTTCCTGATGGAGAATCTGATGGAAATTCTAAAAAAGCATTTGAAGTAATGAGCTCACTTAGCTTTTTTGAAAAAATTATAATGCCAAAAATTTTCCTTCCTGACCTTATGGCTGTGAAGTACTGGGATTACAAAAAAAATATAGTAATTTATGATAAAGATATTTATGAAGAAAACTCTGATACATGGGTAAGAGACTTTTCCTATCCAGAAAAGTTAATTCCAAGTGCTCAAGAAAGCTTCGAAGAATTTTTAAATGAGCATTTGAATGTAGTTGAAGATAAAAAAACTGGGTATGTTTCTCTCTCAATAAAACACCAATCACCTTTTATTGCAAAACAATGGGTCGAAGTTATTTTTAATGAGATCAATGCTTTTTACAGGCAAAAAGATAAAGCTGAATCGGAAAAGGCTATTGCTTATCTTCGAAAAGAATTAGCGAAGACGACTTTTTCTGAAATAAAGCAGGTTACTGCATCGCTTATACAACAAGAAATTCAAAAATTAACTTTAATTGAAGCTAATAAAGATTATGTTTTTGAATATATCAATCCTCCTTCAGTAATGGAGGAGCATATAGAGCCCCGAAGATATTTAATAATAATTTTGTTTACTCTGTTCGGCGGCTTACTAGGAGTAACAATAGTTCTATTTAGATATTTCTTTAAAAAATAAAAATATGCATTCAGAAGAATGGACAGTTAAGATAAAAACAAGTTTTCTAATTTTTAATTTTGTATTCAACAGAGTTTTTTGATTTTACAAAAAGTATTCAAATTTCGATTTAAAATAATCTACAAATATTAAATTTAAGGTTTAATTTTGAAGAATAATATAAAAATTACAGTAGTTGGTTCTGGTTATGTTGGCATGTCTCTTGCAGTGCTACTTGCACAACAAAATGATGTCGTGGTACTTGATATAGATCCTTCCAGGGTTGACAAGTTGAATAATAAAGTTTCCCCAGTGAAAGATAACGATATTGAAGCTTTTTTAGCTGAAAAGGAGCTTTACCTGAAGGCAACTCTTGAGAAGCAAGAGGCTTACACGAGCTCAAATTATGTCATCATTGCGACATCAACTAATTATGACCATAATACTAACCAACTTGATACTTCATCTGTAGATATGGCAGTGAGCGATGCTTTGAAATTAGCTTCAGACGCTCTAATAGTTATTAAATCTACTGTTCCTTTAGGTCATACTAAATCACTTCAAGATAAATTTAAGACAAATCGTATTATTTTCTCGCCTGAATTTCTAAGAGAGGGGCAAGCATTAAAGGACAATTTATATCCCTCTCGAATTATTGTCGGTAGTGAGCTCGATTCTGGGAGAGCTTTTACCAAGCTTTTAGTTAATGGCGCTTTCAAAGAAGATATTGATACTTTATTTATGAGCTCAACAGAAGCAGAGGCGGTGAAGTTATTTGCAAATACCTATCTTGCCATGCGCGTATCATTTTTTAATGAGCTAGATTCCTACGCTCTTTCTCATGGCCTGAATACAAATAACATTATAGATGGTGTTTGTTTGGATAGTAGAATTGGCAACGCTTATAATAATCCATCTTTTGGATACGGTGGGTACTGCCTTCCAAAAGATACAAAGCAATTGCTGTCTAACTTTCGGCATACACCTCAAGCTCTTATCAGCGCAGTAATAAAATCTAATAGCGATCGTAAGGATTTTATATCTCAACAGATAATCAATCGAAAGCCTAAAATTATTGGTATTTATAGATTAACAATGAAACAGGGTTCAGATAATTTCAGAGAAAGCGCCATTCAAGGAATCATTAAACGATTAGAAACAAAAGATATCGAGGTTGTTATTTATGAACCAAGCTATAGAGGTCATAGCTTCCTTAATTCGAGATTAATAAGCTCATTAGACGAATTTAAATCCATTTCAGAAATTATTATTACAAATAGAATGTCAGATGATTTAAACGATGTGGAGGACAAAGTCTTTACAAGAGATATTTTTGGTTCAAATTAAAATTAATTAAATTTTTTTAGTATCAAATAAATGTTCTTATATTTTTGATTTGATCGATCTCAAAGAATTAAAGACCTTTGACTTTCCTAAATTTTCATTAAAACCCAAAGCGCATATCTAAAAGAGTTTTATAATGTAATTCTTAATTAGATATTATTTTATGAGTGCTTTTAAGTGAAAAAGTTGTTCGGCATCAGTACAGTAAATGGAATTTCTGTAGCAGTGAGATTATTTATCTCATTAGTTTTAAATAAGGTACTTTCCTTATACCTAGGGCCGTCAGGGTATGCATTCTTCGGCCAATTTACCAATGCTTTTAATATTGGAGCAGTATTGTCTGGCGGGATGTATTCACAGCCTGCAACAAAGGTCCTCTCAGATCCAGACAAGAAAGAAACTACGAAAGAATATCATAGTTCAATTATTCGTTATTGGTTGATTCGTGCAGTTTCAGTAGCAGTGATAATGGTATTAACATTTATCATCATCCAAAAACTTTTAAGATTGGAGTACCTAAACTTCTACTATTATGAATATTTTCTTATCTTCCTAGCCCTTGTAATGGCATCCTTTAATAATTTGAGTTTGGGAATTTACTCTGGAGTTGAACGTTTTTACACATTTATTTTGTTAAATCTTGCTTTCTCTGCCGTTCAGTTAATTACCATTTTCATATTTATTAAGGTATTTGGATTAAAAGGAGCGATCCTTGGATTTTTGTTAGCTATTTTTATTTTATTTTTTGTAAATATTTACATCCAAAAAAATGATATTAGAAGATCTTTTAGTAACTTTGGAAATCAACCTAAAGTGGGGAAACAAATATCAAGATTAACCTTAGCCGCAATTACATCATTAATATGTGCTCCCTTAACTTATTTTATTATTCGTTTGATAGCCATTGATCAATTAGGATCAGAATCTGCAGGTTATTGGCAAGCCGTATGGAAGCTCAGTGAAAATTATTTGTTAATTTTCACCAGTGCTTTTTCTATGATGCTCTTGCCATTTTTAAATAAGATTGAACATTTAAATGGAAAGATTGTTTTTCTTAGAAAGATAATTCTCTTGTCTATAGGTTTATTAATTCCTTTTTTGGGAATCATTTATGTTTGGTCTGAAAGTATAATTGTTCTTCTTTTCTCTAAAGAATTTTTATATATGATAAATTTATTGGCCTTTCAATTTGTTGGAGATGTCTTCAAAGTATCAAACATAGCAATTGGATTTTTGTTTCTTTCAAACTCTTGGATAAAAGAATATATATTTATCGAATTATTGTCATTTACTGGCTTTGTGACATTATCAACTATTCTAATAAACATTCTTGGAGAATCTGGTATTGGCATTGCCTACATCGCTAATTCAGTATTTATTCTGGTTGCAATGTTCACTATAATCTATTCGAAATATGCACCTTCAAGAGTTTCTTAGATATTACCTTCATAAACATGTTTACCGAATACTTACTTAAACCGCTTGGTGATGAAAGAGGGTATTTGGCCGCAATAGAGTCTCTAGATACTATTCCAATAGATATAAAGCGCGTCTACTATATGTTTGGAAGTGCAAAAGGCATTGTAAGAGGTCAGCACGCACATCGTAAATTAAGAAGATTTGCAGTATGCATCACTGGTTCATGCAAAATAAGTTTTAATGATGGTAAATCTTCAAAGTCAATTGTTTTGGACAACCACTTGAAGTGTGTCTCTCTTGAACCAATGATTTGGCAAGAATTAAGTGATTTTTCAAGCGACTGCGTTGTTTTAGTTTTAGCTGATGCCCACTACGACGAAAGTGATTATATTCGTGATTATGATGAATTTTTGAGATTGATTAAGCCATGAATGTTAAATTTTTGGACCTTAAGGCAATTAATCAGCGTCATATTGACGAATTCAAAAGCAGCTTTGAACGCTTTGTAAATTCTGGCTGGTATATTTTGGGTAATCAGATAAAAGATTTTGAAAAAGATTTTGCTGAATATTGTGGTACAAAGTTCTCCGTAGGAGTAAGTAATGGATTAGATGCACTATTTCTATCTTTAAAAGCCTATGACATTGGCCCGGGTGACGAAGTCATAGTCCCTGCACATACCTACATTGCGACGTGGTTAGCTGTAACCTATACTGGAGCTAAGATCATTCCGGTTGAGCCAAATCAAAAAACGCTAAACATCGATATTTCAAAAATTGAAAACTCAATAACTGAACGAACTAAGGCAATTATCTTGGTCCATCTTTACGGCTGCCCTGTTGAAGTATCTTCCCTAAAAAAAATCATAAATAATAAATCAATCAAGATAATAGAAGACTGTGCGCAAGCTCACGGAGCAACGTATAAATCAAAAAGAGTAGGAAATCTTGGAGATGCAGGTGCTTTTAGTTTCTATCCTGGGAAAAACTTAGGAGCTCTTGGCGATGGTGGAGCAATTACTTTAAATGATGAAAAAACCTACAAAAAAATTTGTGCAATGAGAAATTATGGGTCAAGTACTAAATACGTTAATGATTATATTGGTTATAACTGCCGACTAGATGAAGTACAAGCAGGATATCTAAGCGTTAAATTAAGATCACTTGATGCTGACAACAAAAAAAGAGCAAGTGTTGCCGCTTTTTATAACGACAATATTGACCAATCGAAGTTTATTTTGCCAAAAGTTCCTAAAGATTGTAATCCTGTATGGCATCTATATACGTTAATGACACCACAGCGGGATAGGCTTATTTCGTATTTAAAAGAACATGGCATTGACACTCTCATCCATTACCCAATACCGCCACACCTACAAAATGCCTACACTGATTTAGGTTACAAAGTTGGGTCATTTCCACTTACAGAGAAGATAAATAATCAAATATTAAGTATACCAATCAGCCCGGTAATTCCTCAGAAAGAAGTAGAATATGTAGTTGAAAAACTAAATGACTTTTAATTAATTTTTACGCATTACTTTACAGCTATGTATCAAAAGATAGGCTCTATAAAAAGTTAGTTTTAAACTAAAAATTAAATGAGTAAGTTCAATAGTAATTTAATAAAAATTCTAAATAAAGCAGCAGTTTTTTTTGGCAGAGATAACTATGCTTTAGATAAAAATCTTGTTTCCGCAGATCTTTTTAGAATAATTATCAAGCGCATTTTTTGTTACCTAAGATTTATACTGGTAAAACCTTTTTTAGGCTCATCACAATCAATTGGATTTATAGGTAGAAGTGTAAAAATAGAAAGCAAGCGAAAATTATCGATTGGGAAGTCTTTTTATATTGGAGATTTTTGTAGTTTGAATCTTCTTTGCCGTAACCAAGTGATTATAGGTGATAATTTTGTCTTTAAAGATAACTCAATAATTGAATGCACAGGGGTCTATTCAAATATCGGTTCTGGACTAGTCATTGGAGATAATGTTGGAATTTCTCAAGGCTGCTTTATTCAAGTAAGAGGAAATGTATCAATTGGAGATAATGTAATTATGGGACCTGGCGTTAAAATATTCTCTGAAAACCATAATTATTCTGAGGATAATATACCGATTCGTTTGCAAGAAGTCTCCAGATCAGATGTTATTGTAGAGGCCAATACTTGGATTGGGGCGAATGCGGTTGTTTTAGCAGGAGTGACAATTGGAGCTAATTCAATTGTGGCAGCTGGATGTGTTGTGAATAAATCTTTTCCTAAGGACTCTATTATCGGGGGAGTTCCTGCTAGGCTTATAGGAAAAAGAAAGTAGAATGAATCCTTCAGGTAATAAAATTGATGGTATTTTATAATTTCAAAAAAATTGAATGCTTTTCAAAGACTCTCATCAGAAATACTTTTCGCTTAAAAAAGTTATAATTGAAAATTGTTTTCTTTTTTCATTGTTTGACATAAAAAAATGATCCTTTGAGACGAAAATGTTTCTTATTCCCAAAAAAAATTATAAATGAAAATCTTATTGCTAGGAGAATTCAGTGGTTTTTACAGCAATTTAAAAAAGGGTTTTATTCAATTGGGTCATGAAGCCCACCTTTATGCTTCTAGAGATAGCTTTAAAGAAATTGATGGAATTGATTCTTTAATTGAAAGCACCTATAAAAATAAGACTATCCGTAAAATTGACTTAGCATTTAAGTTTATTTTATGTTTCTTGAAAGCAAGAAACTATGATGCAGTTTTCTTAATAAATCCAGCCTTCTTAGAACCAAGAATTTTATCTAGCCTTATTCTTTGGTATTTAAAAAGGTTCAACAGGTTTCTTTTTTTATCTGCATGCGGGGAAGATGTGCCCTATATTCGATTTGGGAAAGAAGGCGGATATAAATGGTGGATTTATGAGGAACAGCCCAATTGTGAAGGCGTATCAAGCGCAAGATATCAAAATAGACTTGATTTTTTTGTCCATAATCAGATCATTAAATATGTTGATGGAGTAATTCCAACTTCCTATGGATATCGACTTTCTTGGCTTCGTTATCATGAAAATTTAGTATGTAAATCAATTCCTCCTGCTATAGATTCTTCGAGCATACCTTTTATTTCGCAAGATAAAAGCTATAAAGATCAAAAGGTAGTATTTTTTCATGGAATAAATAGGCCATGCCATAAGGGTACTTATTTTATTATTTCAGCTTTAGAGAAATTACGTGATGCACGCCCCAATGAAGTTGAAATCATTATAGATGGAAACTTACCTTTGAAAGAATATTTATCTTTACTTGAAAAAGTTGATGTTGTTGTAGACCAATGTCTTGGTTACGATTATATGAGTATGAATGCAATGTATTCCCTTGCATTGGGCAAGATAGTTTGCGTAAGTGCCGTTGATGAGTCCTTTAATTACTTTGGAATTTCTGAACATCCAATAGTACAAATTGAACCAAATATTGATCAAATCTTTAAAAAATTGCTTAAAGTTGTAGATCAGAAAACCGATATTCCTAGAATGCAAAAAGAATCTAGATCATTTGTTGAGCGAGAAAATAATAGCAAAAGTGTTGCAAGGCTTTATTGTGATCTTATTCTAGAAAAGTCAAATGATTGAAAATTAATGCTCAATTCCATTCTTCAAAGTTAAACATTTACTCTTCAACATTAGTGAATGTCCAACATATTCTTAAATCACACTGTGAAATTTGAGACAGACTAGATGAGCCGTTCTTTTTTGCTTAAATTCGTTCTTGAATATTCAGCTTATAACAGAATTAAAATAGAGTGCTAATATATGTATTCTATTTGAGAGAGTATTGAAAGCTTTGAAAACAAATACAATTTATAAAAAAAAAATCAAGGTTTCATTTGGCCATTTGATCAAACTAGTAATAGCAGGATATACACGAAGATTAGAAATTGATTTTGCATCGCAAAAAAAAAAGAAAGCAATCTTTGCTCACGATTCAATTGGAAGGCATATTAACCTTTTTGGTGGGTATGAAAATGATGAGTTAGCCATTTTATTTGATTTTCTTTCTCCTCTTAGTGAAGATTTTAAAAAAGGTTTAGCGCTTGATATTGGAGCTAATATAGGCACACATGCAATGTATTTTTCTGATTATTTTAAAGAAGTTTTAGCATTTGAACCAAATAGCGATGTATTTTATCTTCTTAAATTCAATTCTAATCAATGTCAAAATGTTTCCGTAGAAAATATTGGGCTGGGAGATAAAGCTGGAGATTTTGTATTACAAGAAGTAACTGGCAACATGATGGCTTCTTGGATAAGTGAAGAACCACCAGATGTTTCGGAAAAAACCTATTCTATAAAGGTTGAGAGGTTAGATGATAAAAATCTAGAAAGCATAAAATTTATTAAAATCGATGTCGAAGGATTTGAAATAAATGTTTTAAAAGGAGCTTTAAAAAGTATTGAAAAGAACAAGCCAATTATCCTATTTGAACAACACTCAAAAGATTTTTCTAATGACTCATCGCCATCTATAAAATTTCTTGAAAATCTTGATTATGAAATCTGTTGGCTGGATGGAGGCAGAGTTTTGTCTCATAGCTGGTTTGCTCAGGGATTGGGTGCAATAAAAGCATTCTTTTTTGGTTATGATAGTCGGATTATGTTTGGAGGGAATGTTCCCATAAGGACCCATTCATTTCTTTTGGCTATTCCAAAAGAATCAAGCCTCCTAAAAAATTATATCTAAGACAATATATATAATTGATGAAAATATTAGTTGTCGGTAACTTTCAAAAAAAATTAGGTGGCGCTCACTCAGCTATGCTGAGCACAGCGAACTTACTTAGCCAAAAATATGAGGTCAAGACATTTTCCTTAGACATTGATGTCGATGACTACTTTTTAAAAAAATATGGAAATTTCTATAAAATTGTCCGTCTCCTTTTTTTTCCAATATTCTATATCTATAATCCTTTAGTAAGAAGAAGACTTCAGGGCCTTATAAAAGAATTTAGACCCGATTGTATAAATGTCCATTTATATATTGGAGGCCTATCAAACTCTGTAATCTCTGCAATAAAAGCAAATTCAATACCTTCAATACATACAGTCCATGACTATAGAGGTATTTGTCCAGCAAATGCCATGCTGGATAATAAGGGAAAAATATGCGAGAGCTGTAAAGGGGGATTACGATTTTCATTTCTAAAAAGATGTTCAAACGGCAGTATCTTAAAATCGCTATTCATATATTTAGAAGCAGTCTTTAGAAGAAAGTTTTTTCCTCAATACAAAAGTTTTGACAGACTAATTTTTGTAAGCAACTTTTGTAAACAAAAGTATCTTTCATTCGAACCTCTTTATGACGGCAATATTGAAGTCATAAATAACTTTTCTGAAATTGAATTTTCAGGTAAAAAAAATACTGAATCTCGATCATTAAATTATGACTTTATATATATCGGTAGGCTTTCTAAGGAAAAAGGCATTGATTCTTTAATTAATGCTTTTAGTGATTTAGATTTTAGTCTTGCCATTGCCGGAAATGGACCCTTACGAAAAATTGTTGAAGAATCCGCCTTAGCTTTTGCAAATATTGAATATTTAGGAGAATTGAAAAATAGTCAAGTAAGTCAATGCCTTTCTCTCTCTAAATTTATGATTCTTCCGTCTAAATGGTATGAAAATAATCCTTTAAGTTTAATTGAGGCATTTAGTTTAGGAGTACCCTGCGTTGGTTCAAATATAGGCGGAATACCTGAGTTAATAGAAGAAAATAAAACCGGTTTCCTTTTCGATCCATTCAATACTGAAAGCTTAAAGAAAACTTTAGAAAAAGCGATTCTGTTAAATAAAGAGGAATATAGTATGTATTCAGATAATTGCATGAAAAAATATGAACAAAGTCTTTCTAAAATTTCTCATATAATGAAGTTAGAATCTCTCATAAGGAAGATCTCATAGTCTTAATTAAAAACTTTTTTTCATATAGATTTCTTTTGTTTATCTCCAACAAAGGTTACTAATACATTTATAATTCAATTTTAAATAAATGATGTATGAATTGCCCATGGCTAGAATTTTTAAGTAAGTCGATTTTAATCAAATACAGATAAATAAAATTAAGTTAGTCATGGAAAAAATTAAATTTCGGAAAAGATAAAAATTATATGAAGAAGATATATATGGCAGGATCAGGTGGGATGTTGGGAGAGGCATTCTATAAGGTGTTCAATGAAAAGCATGATCTTAAGTGCACAGATATAGATGTGAATGAACCCTGGCTTGATTATTTAGATTTTCGTGACAAAGATAAATATCGAGAAGATGTGATCAATTTTGCTCCAGATTTACTCTTTCATATTGGGGCACATACTAGTTTGGAGTATTGTGAAGAAAATCCTGATGATGCCTATAGGACCAATACTTTATCTGTAGAGTATGCTACTCAAATTGCCAATGACCTAGACATTCCCATTCTTTATATAAGCACGGCAGGTATTTTTGACGGATCAAAAGATCTCTACGATGATTGGGATAATGCAAATCCCTTGGGAGTATATGCGCGTTCAAAATACATGGGAGAAAGATATGTCGTGGAAAATGCCAAAAGGTACTTAGTTTGCAGAGCTGGTTGGATGATGGGAGGAGGAGCTAACAAAGACAAAAAATTCATCAACAAATTAATTGAGCAAATTGACAATGGAGCTAAAACTCTCAACGTTGTAAATGATAAAGATGGCACTCCAACTTACACCATAGACTTTGCTAAAAATGTCCTTGCTCTTTTAGAAACAAAAAAATGGGGTTTGTACAACATGGTTTGCGGTGGACAAACAAGTCGAGAAGAGGTTTGCCGAGAGCTATTACGCATTCTTAATCTTTCAGACAAAGTAAATATAAATTTGGTTAGCTCAGATTTTTTTGCAAAGGAGTATTTTGCTCCTAGACCGCCATGTGAACGTCTCACTAACAAGAGGCTTGATCTGATCGATTGTAATAGAATGCGAAATTGGAAGGTATCACTTAAAGAATATATCGAAGATTATTACTCAGATTTGAAATATTGATGTTCTTCACATGAAAGTAGCAATTATTGCGCACGAAATAAGCCCTAAGCAGGGATCTGAATGTGCTGCAGGTTGGAACGTGGTTATGAATCTAGCAAAATATAATGATTTGGAATTGACAGTTTTTTGTTCGATAGGCCCTCAATTAGGCGCAGATGAATATAAACAAGCCATAACTGAGTATTTCAAAGAAAATACTCCAAAATCACTAATATTTAAATATATCGAATACAATAAAATTTGCAAAAAAATAGCATCAATTAATCGTTTTTTCTTTGGAAGCCTAAGCGGCATAGGACTGCCATTTCTATACTATATTTGTTACAGATCTTGGCAAAATGAAGTTGTGAAATCAATTAAATCTGTAAATCAAGAATCTAAATTCGATTGCATACATCTATTGAATCAAATTACTTACAGACAACCAGGAAGATTTCATAAACTTGGAATTCCTTTTTTCTGGGGGCCGACAGGCGGATCAGAGACTATTTCTAAGAGTTTTATAAAATCTCTCCCAATCGGCCTGAGAGTTATCGAATTTTTAAGATTATATGTAACTAAGTTTTTGCATATCGCATTACGAAATGTTCATGATGCAGCAAAACACTCATCAGTAATTTACTCCTTTACAAACTTGGATCATGATTTTTTTTCAAACTATGCTATTACTAAAAAAATGGTGGATGCCGCCACCTCAATTAAAGAAGTTGAGACAAGGAAATTCCTTTCAGGGAACGTCTTGGAAATATTGTGGGCAGGTCAGCTTATCGACAGAAAGCTCCCTTTCTTGATTCTAGATTTAATGAAGAAATACCCTGACTTGGAGGATAAAGTTAACTTTAGAATACTTGGCTCAGGCCCAAGAAAAAAAGTGTTGATGAAAGCTCTTGAAGATTCTGAATTAAGTAATATAAAAATTCTTGATCAGATACCTCATAATCAAGTTGAGAGTATCATGCTTAAAAGCCATTTTCTCCTTCATACAAGTTACCGAGAAGCAGGAACTCACATTATACCTGAGGCACTTTCCACTGGACTGCCTGTGATTTGTCATGCAGTAGGCGGTATGAATTTAACTATTAATAAATCAAATGGTTTTAAAGTGGAGCTGATTTCATATTCACACTCAATAAAAACAATTGCTGAATACTTATATGAAGTCATTGAAAATCCTAATTTAGTTTTTGAAAAATCATCTGGAGCTATCTCTTTTGCGAAAGGAAATTCATGGAGTCATATGGCGGAGACTTTTAGGAAGGATTATCTTCATGCTAAAAAATAAAACTGAATTAAATAATTCTAACGTGCTTGTCATTGGTGGCGCAGGATTTATAGGATCTAATTTAATTGACTCTCTTTTAGCTAATGGAGCAAAAGTACACTCTTTAGATAATTATTTTACCGGGTCTGAGGAAAATCATTCTTCAGGTTGTGAAATACACAAAGAAGACAGTAAAAATATAGACAAAATTGATTTTGGTTGTAATTTTGATTTTGTATTCCATCTAGGTGAATATTCAAGAGTAGAGGAAAGCTATAAAGATATTGATCTCGTTTTTGAATACAATGATGAACCTATATATAAAGTTTTGAAATTTGTAAAAAAAAATGAAGCAAAATTTATTTATAGCGGATCAAGTACCAAGTTCGGCGAATATTTAGAAAATGATTGTCTTTCTCCATACGCTTGGACGAAATCAAAAAATGTTGACTTGATAAATCATTATGCCAAGTGGGTGGGTTTAAGTTATGCCATAACTTATTTTTATAATGTCTATGGTCCTAGAGAGATTTCTCAAGGGCCTTATGCTACCCTTATAGCAAAGTTTTTGTACTTAATTAATTCCGGCGCTAAGGAACTCCCAGTGGTTTCACCCGGTACTCAAGTAAGAAACTTTACCGATGTAAGAGATGTAGTAAGTGGCCTTATTTTGGTAGCTTTAAAGGGAGAAGGCGATGGTTTTGGTATAGGTGCTGAAGAGGAATATTCAGTATTGGATATTGTAGATATGTTAAATGCTGTCCCTCAATTTTTAGAGCCTCGCAGAGGTAATCGTCTTTCTGCCAAGGTCATGACAGATAAGATTAAATCACTCGGCTGGAAACAAGATTATTATTTGAAGGATTTTCTCTATGAAAAATTCAAATAATTCTCTGGAAAAGTACCAAAACATGATTTAAAAAAAATGTTAATTTATTGAATATGTCCCAAATTTCATTAAAAACAAATAATCTAGTCAACATAAAACTCTTTTAAAGTTTTATAGTTTGAAATAATTTCATAATTTATTTAAAGATTTCAAAACTATGAAAAATTTACAAAGGTTACTTCATGCGAATTAATTTTGCCTTAGCTTTATTAAGAATAGAGTTAATTTTTGTATTCTTTGGATCATTAGCTGTAAATTTAATTGCTAAAGCAACTGGACAGTACGAAATAATTAATTTGTTCTATGAATTAGTATTAATCGTTATACCTTTTTTATTCATTTTTACTGCTAAAAAAGTTAACGTAATTCTTGGTTTGATTTATGCTGTAATTGTCTTGAGCATGTCCCAGATAGCATACATTGGCTTTATTTCGGGATCATTTGCAACAACTATTTTTTCAGCTTTCATCCCATTTAAGTTTTGTGGCTTATTATTGTTAAGCACATTTATTCAGCAAGAAAAGCTCATATTGGAATTCAGAAAAATCATAAACATTGTTCTTGCGGTAATGATTATCGCAGTAATTCTTCAGATATTTCGTGTAAACGCTTTTTTGGAATTCTCACTACCTTATCAACTTGAAGGAGGAGCAACCAAAGTTTTTCGAGATATTGATCGTTGGGATGGAAGTGCATGGGGCCTTTTTGAAAACCAAATCTCCTTAGCTTACTTTGGAATCTGTTCTCTAATTTTCTATAAATATTTTGATAAAAATTCTCGTTATAAATTGACTAAAGAAATTTCATGTCTATTTCTAATATTTAGTAGTATTTCTCTTACAGTAATAATACTGACAGGCATATTTTATATTTCGAGAATAAAAACCTTTTGGATAAAGCTTTCATTTTTTTTGGCAGGTCCTTTTTTAATACCAATTTTAATACCTATTTATTTTGGAGGAATAGATTATTCTACACTCATTGAGTTATCAAGATTATCAAGGCTTGGGATAATAATTGATATTCTCCCTAATTTTTTAACCACTTCTACAATTCCTGAGCTATTTTTTGGTCTTGGTCCTGGAGGTCTGGCGGTAGATTTTATTTATTCTTTAAGCAATTACCCTGTTATTTTTGAAGGCGCAACTGATATTGCTCCTTTAGAAGATGTTTATTGGGTTGCTTTGTTAATTTATTTTGGCATCTTTGGGGTAGTTGGATATCTAATTATAATTTGTTTAGGTTTACTTTTTTACAAGAAAGTAGATCACGAATTTTTCTTATTTTATTTTATTTTTTTGGTTTTTATTATTTTAGGAAACTTTACTAATCAAGTTCTATCTTTGAGCTCATTTGCAATATTTTTTTGGTTTTCTTTAACACTCTTGTTTGGTGAAATTAAAAAAAGCAGATTATCTTGATATTTTTATATAAATTTTTTAACGCTTATTCATTAAACATAAAAGAATTACTTTTATAAATTAAAATAGAAATTATGAAAGTTGGAATAATTGGGTCACATGGACTATATGCTAGTTATGGAGGATGGGATCAGCTAGTAAACAATCTTGCTGAAAGTGCTGACCCTTCTTGTCAATATTTAATTTTTAATCCTAAAGAGACGCCAATTGAAAAAAATTTAATCCCGGAAAATGTTCAAGTAATTAATATCTCTCTGAGTGCTTCAGGATTTGCAGGCTTATTATTTGATTGCCTCTCAATTTTAATAGCAAGTATTTATTGTAAGAAAATATTTCTTCTTGGGCTAAAAGGAATGCCTATAGCTATTTTAGTGAAGATTTTTAGTTTTAATAGAGTGAAGATTATTTCAAATATTGGCGGAATTGAATGGGAAAGGCCTCAGTTTTCTAAGTTACAACAAAGATATCTAAAATTTTGTTTTCATTTAGCTAATTTATTCTGTAACAAAATTATTTTGGATAATGAGTATTATTTGAAATTTTATGATGACAATCCTGAATCTAGAAAAAAGTTATTGATTATTCCTTATGGCGGAACTATAGACACTTCACTATCAATTGAAGACTCTCACCTTGAAAAAAAATATCCTTTTTTAAAATCAAAATTTTTTTTATCCGTGGGCCGATCTATAGAAGACAATAAGCTAGGCGAATTATGTAGTTATTTTGAAAAAAATCCTGATTCGTATTTAGTTCTCATATCTAATTTTTCTAATTCCATTTATGGAAATGAAATTTATCGTAAATTTTCTTCTACTTCTAATATATATCTAATTGATGGTCTATATATCAAGTCCGAGCTAGATCTCTTAAGACGGCATTGTCATGCATACATACATACTCATACGCTTTGTGGAAGTGCTCCCTCATTAATAGAAATGATAGTTGCAAGACGACCAATATTCTCAATCGATGTTCCGCAGAATAGACACACCATGAAGGGCTCTGGATTTATGTTTGATGACTTTAGTCTACTGGAAGAATTGCTTCAAAAAGACGATTTAACTGACTTTATTTCCCCAACTTCAGTAGTGTCTTTATATGAATGGCCGCATATCATTAGTAAATATCGAAATTGTTTTCAAGAGGAATAAAAATTAAAAATCTAGGAATTTGTTTAGTTTCGGGAGCTTCTGGTTTTCTTGGCTCTAGACTAGTCGAGTTTTTAAAAATCCATGCTGAGAAGGTAATTGTCATTGGACGAACCCCAGTAGCTGGTTTTGAATTTGTTTATTGGGATATTAATAAAGAAGAATTTCCTTTAATAAAAATTGATCGAATAGATATCGTTTTTCATCTTGCCGGTTACGCGCATGACACAGCTAATCAGGTAGATGCAAAAAAATACACAAGGGGAAACGTAAATGCAACAAAAGATATTTTCAACTTTGCACTTTCTCATGGAGTAAGTCATTTTTTATATGTGAGTAGTTCAAAGGCTGGAGGAGAAGGGTCTTCAGTCCCTTTTTCAGAGTCAAATTCTTTATCTCCTAAATCAATTTATGGAAAGTCAAAAAAAGAAGCAGAGGATTACCTCTTAAATTCAAAACGGAAAGATATAGCAATTACTATTATCAGACCGGCTCTAATTTATGGACCTAACATGAAAGGTAATTTAGCAAAACTTAAATTTGCAATTAAATTTGGGTTTCCAAGACCGCCAAAGGGCCTCAAAACAGCTAAGTCTATGATACATGTTGATGATTGTGTTAGAGCTATTGTTCATCTTGTAAAATTATCTCCTTTTAAACCTCAGGTTTACCTTGTTACAGATAATAATGAATATTCAGCTTATGATATTGATGATGTCTTGTCTGAGAAGGTTAGAAGATTCCGTATAAGATTTCCAATCTGGGTAATATCTTTTTTAAGAATGTTCCCCTTTTTGTCTCTCAAATTAGATAAGCTTTATGGCTCCAATTTATATTCAACCGAGAAGATCAATGCGACTGGTTTTTATTGCAAAGCAAATTTTAGGGATACAAATCGCAATCTTTTTTAACTAATTTAAGGTTATCATATCCATTAGAGTCATTTTTAAGTTTGTTTTTGTCAATAATAATTATGAATGTATAGAAAATATGTTGTCTTTAATTGGTAGAGAATCAGAATTGTTTGAAGATGATTTAAAGATTGTCAATTCCGAAATAGATAATTTAATACAAGGATCAAGATTTTTAGTCATCGGAGGCTCAGGATCTATAGGTAAAGCTGTAACAAGGGAAATCTTTAGACGCGATCCTAAGTTGATACATGTTGTTGATATTTCTGAAAATAATTTGGTTGAACTTGTTCGTGATTTCAGAAGTACTTTAGGTTATGGATCAGGTGAATTTAAAACTTTCAGTATTGATTGCGGTGGACTTGAATTCGAAGCATTTATGAAAAATGAAGGGCCTTATGATTATGTCTTTAATTTATCGGCTCTTAAGCATGTTAGAAGTGAGAAAGATCCGTACACTCTAATGCGTATGATCATGGTAAACATATTTAACACACTTAAGACATTACGATTGACAAACGAGCAAGGCGTAAAAAAATATTTCTGTGTTTCTACTGATAAAGCTGCAAATCCAGTAAATATGATGGGAGCTAGTAAGCGCATAATGGAAATGTTCTTAATGCGTGAGAGTTTGACACAACAGATCTCAATGGCACGTTTTGCAAATGTGGCCTTCTCCGATGGATCGCTTTTGCATGGATTCAATAAGAGATTCGAAAAAAAACAGCCATTTTCAGCACCTAATGATGTAAAAAGATATTTTTTAACACCTCAAGAATCAGGTGAGCTTTGTTTATTATCTGGATTGTTTGGAAATAATAGAGAGATTTTTTTTCCAAAAATGAATAAAAAATTACACATGGTCACATTTTCAGAAATTGCGGTTCGCTATTTAATAGACAGAGGTTATGAACCTTTCGAATGCGAATCTGAAGACGAAGCTCGAGATAGAGCAGGCGAGCTGATCGCTGATAAAAAATGGCCGTGTTTCTTTTTTGAGAGTGATACAACTGGAGAAAAAAGTTTTGAGGAGTTTTTTACTGATAAAGAAGATCTAGATATGGACCGTTTTAAAGCAGTTGGTGTTATTAAAAACAAGGAAAATTTTGATGAAGTCAAACTAGACTATTTTATGAATGAAATTGAAATCCTTAGAGAAAAAGGTATTTGGAGCAAAGATGATATAGTGAAGTTATTTTTTAATCTTCTACCAGAGTTTGATCACCAAGAGACAGGAAAATATCTTGATCAGAGGATGTAAGATTGGAACGTTTTTTTGATATTGCTATCTCTTTTTTGGCAATTTTAGTGCTTTTACCATTAATAATTCCTATTTTGTTCATTTTAAGATTTACGGGTGAAGGTGAAATCTTTTTCTTACAAGAGAGAATTGGTATGAATGGCAAAACATTTAAGCTTATTAAGTTTGCAACAATGCTTAAAGATAGTCCTAATATGGGAACAAAGACAATTACAATGAAAGAGGACTTTAGAATTTTACCTTTTGGGAAATTTTTGAGAAAAACAAAGATAAATGAATTACCTCAAATAATAAATATATTTTTAGGAAATATGAGTTTTATAGGACCTCGTCCTCTTACCTCACAAACATTTAGTGCTTATTCTAAAAATATTCAGGAAATCATCAAGCGAGTTAAACCGGGTTTATCTGGGATTGGTTCGATAATATTTCGTGGAGAGGAAGAAATTATGCAAGGCGATTTAGCCTCCATAGACTTTTACAATAATTACATTGCTCCTTACAAAGGCGCGCTTGAAGAATGGTTTGTTTTGAATAAAGGATTGCTAATCTACTTTCTTGCAATAATTATTACAATATGGGCAATCTTTTTACCAAGAACAAAAATGCATTGGAAAGTTTTTAAGAATTTACCAAAGCCACCAGAACAGTTAAAGAAAGCTCTCAGGTATCCATATCATTAATATTAATAATTAAAATAGTGTTCAAATTTTTAAATAAAATAAGTTTTCTTCTCAAAAAGAAGAGGATTTTCTTTATTGATTCAAAAGAGGAGTGGAATTTTTTTATAAGCAAGTTAAAAAAAGAAAAATTAATTGGAATTGATACTGAGTTTGATTGGCGGACTACTTACCTCCCAAAGCTCTGTTTAATTCAAATCTCTACAATTGATGAAATCTTTATTTTGGATTGTCTAGCTCTTGATAATTTTTATGAATTGAAATTAATCCTCGAAGATATGTCCATCCTAAAAATATTCCATGCTGTAAGGAGTGACTCTACAGTTTTATCTAAGTGCTTAAATATATACTTGAAGAATGTTTATGATATTCAGCAAGCAGAAAAATTAATTAATGAGGGAGATATTTTTAGTTATGGATCTATCATAAACAAATATTTGAATATTTCATTAGATAAAAATGAGACAAATTCGAACTGGTTAAGAAGACCTTTGTCAAAAAGTCAGCTTAAATATGCTGCAGAAGACGTTGATCACCTCATCAAAATTTACAATTTTCAAAAAAAAACATTTTCAAAAAAAGAAATAGATAAAGTAATGGAGTTATCTGAAAAAGAATCATCTTTGGGCAAAGAAGATCTTGCAAAATCTAGATTGAAAAAAAAGATAAACAAATTGACTGGAAAAGAAAAAGAAATTTTTTCTTGGAGGGAACAAATAGCTAAAATTGAAGACGTGCCTCCGAACTATATTTTTAAAGAAAAGCATATTGCATATTTAGCAAGTATTTCTCAGAAAGATTCTCAATTTTTAAAGAAAAATCTTTTAAAAATTTTGGGTGACTCGAAATATGTCGCTGAATTTATTTCAGAGTTTGGATAAATGTTTTGGATTGCTTACATTTTTATATCTATTTTTTTATGCTTTTTATTTTCGCTTTTTGTTAAAAAAACTTATTTGAAGTTAATTATATTCAATATTTTTTTTAGTCTCTTCCTAAGTGTTTGGTTTATAAACCCTGGATCAGAAACATTGGCTCCCGTTGCTTCTATCTTTCTTTTAGAACTTTTTATAATAGACAGCAGTGGTCTAGAAAGAATTTTGAGGCCATTAGTTGCAACCTTTATTTTTTCTTTTTTAGTATCTTTGATTTACTATTTTTTAAGATCTAAAAATTGATTATCTCTGTTTTTAGGTTTTCTAAATTAATCAAGCCAACTTGATTTTTGTCTTTCATAAAGCCAGCACATTCTCCTGGATTAAATATTGTACATTTCCCTCTTTTCTCTAAAGAATATCTATGAGTATGTCCATGAACAATAAAATCACTTGTTAAAAGCATTTCTTCGTTAATTAGTTCAGGGTGATGCATTAGTGTAATTTTTGTACTTTCAACTTCTAAAGAATGGGGTTCATCGAATAAATTACAATCGAATTTCTTCGATACTCGCTCTAGGCCTTCTCTTTCTTCAATATCATTATTTCCAAGGACAGCAATCATTGGGCAATTTAATTGATTGAAAGAAAGAAGAGACTTTGGGAGAGAAATATCCCCAGAGTGCAAAACCAGATCTACTTTATTCTCATTGAAAATATCGCAAATGATTTTTATATTTTTGAGATTATTGTGCGTATCTCCAGTTACGCCAATCATCAAAAATTAAACTTTTTCTAAAATATGAATGCCACAGGCAGTACCCAGTCCGATAACATGAGTCATTCCTAATCTTGCTCCTTCTACCTGACGATCTCCAGCTTCGCCTCTGAGATGAGTGCAAACTTCATAGATGTTTGCAATACCAGTGGCTCCAAGAGGATGACCTTTTGACAGAAGTCCTCCAGAAACATTCACAGGGACTTTTCCTCCAAGCTCAACATGACCCTCATCGATCATTTTTCCTGCTTCACCATCTTTACAAAGACCAAGATTTTCGTAATGAAGCATTTCTGCAGTAGCAAAGCAGTCATGTAACTCAACAAGATTTATGTCTTCTGGCCCAACACCTGCCATTTCATAAGCTTGTTCAGCAGCCAACCTAGTGCAAGCATTAACATCTGGCATGACCAAATCTCTATCTGTGTATGGGTCACTTGCAAGTGCAGAAGCCTTTACTCTGACGGCACGTCCCATTCCTAATTCTTTTGCCTTCTTCTCTGAAACAAGGACTGCAGCAGCAGATCCATCAACATTCACAGAGCACATAAGTTTTGTATTTGGGTAAGAAATCATTTCAGCATTCATTACAACATCCAAAGGAGTTTCTATTTGATACATT
>MDTA01112842.1_pt1 | contig 27868 bp, 46 predicted proteins | sample 811151 | NCBI WGS metagenome assembly MDTA01 (sample SAMN05326648, study PRJNA326480) | marine metagenome | isolation source: seawater | place: Indian Ocean: South | collected 2010 | reverse complement strand
ATTATACCATTGTTTCGCAGTAGTAGGACATAAGTGGGTAAGAGTTTTTATTCCTTACCGTAATATAAAATTTAAAATCAACCGATCCACTTGGAACAAGATGGATGTTAAACCTGTAAAGGAGAAAATATAATGAAATGTTCTATATGCACAAGTGAAATAGATGTACAAGCCAATGGCTATGCAGAGGGGCATAATGCAATGCCTATTTCTAGAGGTCGTTGTTGTACCAAGTGTAACGATACAGAAGTCATTCCAATGCGAATGGCTTTTATAAAGATGGGTAGACCAATACCTACTACTGCAATTAAAGACATTCTAAAAGAGCAACGTCAAGCAAGAGCCTTGGCGGATATCACTCTAAAGAATATAACCAAAGAAATAAATGAGAGGAAGAAAAAGAAATGAGTAGATTTCAAAGTGATGCCATAGACGAGGCATGTGAAGAAAATTTAGGGCATACTAATTGGAAGTATGCAGACACTCAAGACCTTGAGAATATTATTGCTGAGAGAAAAGGCGATATTCCAAAAGGAGAAGAGATAGATCACATCGTAATATTCTACAAAAATAAGGAGGATGAAGATGAGTAAGTATACAAAAGCAGAAGAGAAAATTGTAGCTGACTTTGAAAAATTAATTAAGAAAAAAGGATGGCAACCTATGGACACTAGGGGAGTTGGTGGTGCTTGGTTTGGTGGTAAATCACATTACAAACTTGCCGACTATGTACCTAGTAAAGTGTTTGATAAAACCAACCTTGAAGATATAGATTTCTTAGTACTTGGATGGAGAGTGTAATGTCAGAAAAAGATTTACAGGACTTCAAAGATGGAACTTATGATGCTTTGATGTATGGCATCAGAAGTGAAACTAATAAATCTTATTATTACAAACAAGGCTATGACTTTGGTCTAGTCTTGTTTGCAGATCAAATAGATCAAGAAAAAGAAAGAGGTGTATCATGACCACCAATGCAGACTATGTTTATAAAAGAAAAAACGGTGGGACTACTCTTTGTTATGGCACTATAAAAGAAGATAGTAATTTTGTTATCGCATGTGATAATGAAAATCTAGATGGTGTTTGGGCAGATAGAGATCCCGAAAAGCAAAGATCTTGGAAAGATATATGTGAACATCTAGAAGAGATTTATGACGAAAACATCGAGCAATTAGAGACTTGCTGAAAAAACAAGCCGATTTAAGAGCCATACAGGTGGGTAAACGATACTCGCCTGTATGATTGTACCCCCCTAATTCTGTGGATATCCCCTCATTTCAATAGTAAATCCACATTCCAAACATTCCACCGCAGTACATTCAAAATCAAGAGTATCAAAATTTGGAGATTGATCTACTATAGCTTGACCTATATCGGGATCTAAATGAATACTCCAACTAACAGAATTACATTCACTACAGGCTAAATGATATTTCTTTTTTCTATTAAATCTTGCCTTAATAACTTTCCCCATCAAAACACTCCATCAATAACACATTGTAATATACTAATAGCATCAGCCTCATCCTCTGTCTGAGGATCTAGATCGGGATACTTGTCTATAATTGCTTGTCTTACTACATCTTTAGAAGCCATGCCGTTACCTGTTAAATGTTTTTTAATTGTTGAGACACCGATAGATCTATAAGGTATAGACATTTCTTCACAGACAGACATCAACACACCTCTAAGTTCTCCATAGATTTGTCCCGCATAAGTACCACTATGTCTCTGAACTAATTCAAATCCTAGCTCTTCGACAGGTTCAATTTCATTAAATAATTCCAGGAGATGTCTGCGTAACATTAGAGGTCTCATCCCTCCCCCACTTATTCTAGCTTTAGATGTATCAAATTGGATATGTCTAATGATCGAATCTTTTTTCCAAGCCACTCCGCAAAGTGTTCCTATGTCTACTCCAACTAATGTCCCCATGTGTGTCTACCATTCCAAGTTTTGACCTCAAATTTTTCTGGCAGCCAGAACCTGCACGAAAAAATTAAAATAATCAGTAGACATAAACATAGTCTGTTCTGATGTCTGTGTCTACTAATTTCAATCTGACCTCCTTCTGGTCCGCATGCGAATCTGTGAATCCATGACAGTAATGACAGTAAAGTACAGTAAAACTGCACATAACTACTAATAATTATATTTATATATTACAAACTGTTTATATATTTACTGTACTTTACTGTCATTACTGTCAGTAAAACCAAAATTATCCCGCTAAAACAAACACTTATATCCCACGTTTTTACTGACAGTAAAACAAATCAATGACAGTAAATTAACTTTTACTGTCATTAATCTATTATTCCAAGTGAATAAACCTCAACCAAGGCACACCAAAGTCTGATTTACTGACAGTAAAATTCCAAATCCATGACAGTAAACCCACTAATTCGTGACGACTTCGTAGCCAAGTAGATATTCACATTTTTTTCTGAGTGTCTGAAGACCCCTAGGTTTCTTTTTTTCGTTCACCATGTAGTAATCAATCAGATATACCACGAGTTTCAGTTGACTTTCGTTCAGTTTAATCTTTTTCAATTCATCTAAAGTTATAAGAATAGACTGTGACATGTTAATTCTTCTGACATTTTTCTTTCAAGTTGACTGTACCATCTAACGTGGGATCACATCGAATAAATATGGGTGTCTTTTCTCCAACCCAAGCACCGCAGACATTGTAATCCATGAACTCAACTGCTTCTTCCCATGTCATGTTGTCTTGTTTCATAAGGATCGCTACACATTTATCATAATCATAGCATACGATATCTTCTAAATTGATCCTCGAACCTATACCGATGATTGCTTCATCGAATCCATTTGCTATTAGATATTCGGGATCAGACATTTTCTTGTAACCATTTGTCTATGGCATCCCTGATAATACTAGCGGCAGATATATGGGTCTTGCCCTTTTTACGTTCCTGATGGGCGATGTATTGTAGCTTTTCTAGTTGTGTCTTTTTTAATAGTGCATTGTATATTGCAGTTGGTTCTCCAATTGTATTCGGTCTCGGCATCTACTTAACTCCTGTATTTATGTTTGCTTCTTTGAGTTTTCTCTGGTCAGGTTTGTAGAAGGTATCATCGAGACCCCAACCCGCAGACAACCATGCCTTTCCCTTGTCTGAGAAGTGTAATCCAAACCTTGCTCGGACTGTTCCCTGATCGACTCGACCAACTGTTGAGTTCGGGAAAGCCTCGGATATACGTCTAGACAACCATACTGCTGAAACTTTTGAGTTCTTTGCCTGATCCTTTCCAAATTGTTTCAAGAGATAACCACGATAAGCTGACACAATATCGCCATTTTTTATTGCACATAAATTATTAGCTGAAGTAATTGCTTCATCGAGAAACCCACGGAGGGGATCTTGTTCTAGTTTTATTTCCTCCTGTTTAGACAACAGACAGGATGGTATTTGAAACTGTCCACGTTTTCTTATGTCTGCAAGTCGAGAGATTATTTTTTCTAGAATCGCAGGAAGCTCCATCTCAAGCTCGTCTTTTAACTTTTGATTCTCGTCTGATGCTCCGATCACAGTATCCATCGGGACAAAGATCATTCTGTCATAGACTGCATCAGATGTATCATCAATCTTAGGTAGTGAGTTTCCCGCAAGACCGACTGTCAAATTAAGTCTGCCCTCAAAGGGTTTTTCAAATTTAACTTTTATGGAAAGCGGTTCGTTTGTAATGACACGTTTAATCACACTATCATTCATGACTGTTCCTATCTTAATCTCATCAGAAAGCCATACCGCTTTGTTCATTAGAGCCTCCGCACCAAACCCACTTAGTTCTTGTAAGTCTATGGCGGTTGCTAATTTTTCTCCGAAAATTTGACGGGGGACATCCAGTATTGTGGACTTCCCAGTTCTTCTTTCTCCATACAAGAACAGACATTTAGACAAAGCTCTAGGTCTGTTGTGTCTATAGAGTGTAGTCCCCATCCATTCTTCTATCAACTGGATAACTTCAGATCTTTCTACTGGATCAGCAAAATGTGAGAACAATTTCTGCATAGCCATATCCCAGACAGGACATGCTCCGCCACTAACCCAATCTATATTTAATAAGTTCTCTTCTCTAAGATACCATTCTTTCTTGACTGTCACAGTCTGACCTTTATCCAAGTCGTAAGCTATCAAGTTCTTACATATAATAATATTCCTGACGTTACCCCAAGGCACATCGGCAATGTGAACTCTCATCATCAAGCCTTCTAGAACTTCAGACCTGAATTGTTTGGTAGGTACAATGTTAATTGCAGACCTAAACCAATCGTCTATGTCTGTCTTTATGTCTACAATGTCAGCAACTTTCCAGATTCCTTCTTTGGCTGCGTATCGAAAAAACATATCGTTGTTGTGTAAAATATCAGACCCATTCTGTCTGAACCTAATTAATAAAGCATCTATACAATGTCCGAGAATGTCTCGAATGTTAGGTCGAGTTCCACGAGCTTGGGCATTCTGAACCTGTTGTAGAATATGAGTTGTCGGGTCTGCGGGATTCGGTGCTAGTGTTGTCATTGTTGATGTTTCTCCCATGCCCAATTGATAATGTTTCTACATTCAAACTCATTCAAGGTGCATCCATACTCTACGAGAGTTTTAAATTGTACTTCAGGATTAATTGATTGTCTTGTCCAATAACCCGCCAACTTTGTGACACAATTGTGTCTGCCCCCAAACTCATTGTCTGCTCCTTTGACGGATAGGTTATCAATAATCCTCTGCCAATCCGATGCAGACTTTGAAACCCCCATGCCCTCTGTAATATCTTCGAGCAACCTTTCGTATGGATCTATATGTTTCTCCATAAAGTATTCAAAGTCTATCAGGTGGTAGTCTCTCAACTGATCACATTGTAATGCAGTAACTTTTTCTGTCTGTACAGGTGGATCATACTTAAAGTTAATAGTCCCTGGAAGTCTAAGTGTTGAAGCTGAGTGTGTCGGAGCGGGATCTCCACCAAGTATATCAGCTAGTTTCTTCATAGTCTTTTCACATTTAGCTATACCCATCTGATCTTCAATAGGTTTTGCAAGTCTCCAATACAAGTGAATACCTTTGCCTGATTTAATACAAAAGGTAGGTCGTAAATTTTTCTCATCAATTAATACTTTTGGTACAATGCCTGTGTCTATATCAATCCATAAATGATTGATCGCCACAACGTCTGCCTTGGTGCAAGTTTTACTATTGCCATCCATACTTGCTTGTCTTAAATGAACACCCTTTTCCTTGCCTTCCATTTTAAAGATCCATTCTAATAACTGAGTGAGACTGTCGGATCTAAATATCTCCCTCCCTTTGTCTTGTGTTTCAAAACTTAATATTCCAGATGATTTATTTTTGTAAATAACTTTTAAGAATTCTACTACAAGTTCATTATTCATGATGTTCCTCTCTTAGACGTATGTCTATTTTATATTATTGTCTGTCATCTGACCAATAATATTTTTACATATTGTTGTCAACTATGCCATAGTAAAAAATTTTTCTTTATGAGAGAAATATTAATGAGTGTCTCTCCTCCTCCCTTGGCACTCCTGTCAGTCTTAGAGTTCCCTAGCATATAATGTGCTAGGGAATTTTATTTTTATAGAGTGTTGACATATACTCTGGTATAATATTATATAGAAAATAGACAGACTAAAAATTTACAAATGAACAAGGGAGCAAACATGCAAACTGTACAACTATCTTTAGAACCAAACATGCGACTGCATCTATTTGGTTCATCCGATCCTAAGATCACTTCATTATTTACTAAAATTCCATATTGCAAATTCCTGCTGCAAGAAAAAAAGTGGGTTGTAAAAATGGAACGTATGACCAATGAACAATGTCTGAGTGTCTACACTCATATAACAAATATCTTTCATAAAGACCTGATCAAGAAAGGTTGTAAGATGAATGTCAATCAGACAATGCTAGATCATATGGCTAAGTGTTCTATGTATTATAAGCAACGTAGCCAAGAACTTAAAAAAAGAGTTACGAATGATTGGTCAGAAAGTCTCGATAAGTTTGGTGTAAAACCATATGATCATCAGATAGATGCGGTTTGTCATTGGATAGAAAATAATGGGAGATCTATACTCGGTCATGAGATGGGTACAGGTAAAACCATTTCAGCTATTCTTTCTATTAATGCTATACAGGCTAATAGAGTTGTGATCTTTACACCCGCAAGTGTTATGATGCAATGGGAACAAGAGATCAAAAGATTACTTCCTAATTATAAACTTTACATATACCCTAATATAAAAGGAGTGGGCGATGAGCGAAGAGAAATATTACTCGTATCATATGCGAGATCCGATGCTTACAAAAAGTCGGAAACTAAAGCCACTTGGAAATCGGAATACATTATATGTGACGAATGCCATTACATTAAGAACCCCAAGGCAAAGCGGACTAAAGCGATTATACAATTGGCTAAAACTACGGATTACTTTATAGGTCTATCGGGTACACCTATTATAAATAGACCTGTGGATTTATTTCCACCGTTGAACATAGTAGCACCAAGTGAGTTCGATAATTGGTATCAGTTCACTAGGACTTATTGTAATGGACATATGGGTAAGTTTGGATATGTAGCCGATGGTCTTTCAAGAAAGGTTGAACTACATGCAAAACTATCAAGACATATGCATAGAGTTACAAAGGATGATTGTTTAGATCTTCCTCCAAAAACAAGAACAGTCATCCCTTGTAAGGTAAACTTTGGTATGGGAGATCATAAAACATTTCAAGAGGCTTATACAGAATTAGGTCATTGTAAAACAGAGGTAGCGATTGATTGGATAAAAGATTTTTTAGCATCCAATGATGAAAAGTTAGTTGTGTTTACCTATCATGTAAGAGTAGCTGAACATCTATACTATATGTTAACATGTGTTGATAATAATAGTTTGCATAAGCAAGTTGATTTACTTACAGGTTCTACTACTAAACAAGATAGAGATGCATACATCTCTCGCTTTCAAAATCCAAAGTCTGAAAAGAGGATACTTATACTTACGTTAGGTGTAGGTTCTACAGGTTTAAATCTACAAAAAGCAAATAATGTTTTAATGGTGGAGACAAACTTTTCTCCAATGGATATGATACAAGCTGAAGATAGAGTACATAGAAGTGGTCAAACAAAATCATGTTCTATTAATTATATAGTTGCTCAAAATACTTTTGATCAAAAACTTTACAGTTTACTAGAAAAGAAAATGAGCATGAGCAATGCAGTAATTGATGGAGATTTTAAGAATGATCTAAATGTATTTGAAGAATTAAAAGAAGATTTAAAAAAGGAGCTTGGACATGGGTAAAGTTTTAATACAGTTTCAACCTGACGTTATGATATTTGATAGCATGACATTTGATAATACCTCTGATGTTCAAAGAATAATTGTTAAAGGATTTGATGTAGGAGATGATGAACAGGATCATATGATGTCATGGGTATTTAATACTGATACTGTTCCGATGTTAAAGTTACAACAACTAAAGTCTGGAGATCTTTTATTTTGGCATGGTGGAGCATTGATCCCTGTGCCTTTTGATAAGCATCAAGAGAATGTAAAAGTTTTTAGAAAGGTTATAAACAAGTGAATTTGAATAGTAAAGATCCCTCCTTTCGTGTGAGTCGTGCCTTGGGTCTGCGATCTCTGATGCCTATGATGCTAGTTTTTTCGTGTTATTTCCTAGTCAACTCTTTAGGATCTTTACTCTTCTCAAGAAGAAGCATTAATACAAAAGAGCAATCATAGGAAAACCCAATGTTATTAAAAACTAATAATTTAATATTAAAAAATATATCTAAAAATTCAGACAGTAAAACATGGGGAGGTCACGACAGAAAGAAAACTGTAGGTGCTTCTGCAATAGGTGGATGTATTAGAGCCATTGTCTATGATAAGCACGATGCTCCTGTTGATGCAGATTTTGTACAAGATTTAGGGGCGGCAGAACGTGGTAACATGATAGAAGATTGGGCAGTCCCCTCAATGCAAGACAGTCTGAAAGATAGTCAAGTAGAATTAATTTGGGCAACTGATGAGGGACAACAGACGTTAGTAGATATAAATACTTATCAAAGTGCCACTCCTGATGGCTTGTTTATTTCAAGAGAAGTGTTTGAAGTTGAAGAAGAGAATGGAGAAAAGAGATTTACAAAGTGTCTTTATAATGAGTTAAAGTCCATTGATCCTAGAGCATTTGATAATTTAAGAGAGCCAAAGTTTCAACATAGAATGCAAGTGCAACAGGGTATGGATTTAGTTAGACGTACTTCAGATTACTTTCCAACTCATGCAGTTATCACATATATAAATGCTAGTTTTGTAAATCAAATAAAGTCTTGGGTTATTCCGTTTGATGAAAAGGTAGCTTTAGGATTGAGAAGCAGAGCAATTTCAGTCTTCACAAAGTTTAGTTTGCAAAACCTACCAGAGCCAGAAGGAAAAATTGAAGGAGGCAATGAGTGTATCTATTGTCCTTATAAAAAAATATGTCTAGACACAGAACTGTCTAGTATTCCAAGTGTTGAAGGTTCAAATTTTTCGGCAGCCGTTACAGAAAGATTACATGAAAAGGTTTTAGCTAGGCATAAGTTAAATCAAGAAGCAAAAGCAAAGACAAAAGAAGTAAAACAATTAGAAGAAGATATAAAAGGAATTCTTAAAGAAGCAGATAGTAAAAAGATTTCTGCTGATTGGGGATCGGTGTCTCTGTATTCGCAGAAGTCACCATCTAAGTACGATAAAAGTAAATTTGATGAAGCGGGTTTAGATCCTAGTGATTTTCAAACTCAAGGGGATTATTCTCCACGTTTATCAATTACTCTTCGTAATTAGTAAATAGACTGAGAAACGTACAAATAAACAAAGAAAGGTTATTCATTATGAATGATATTACAGTACAAAACTCTACCTTCGATGTTTCAAATATTGATAACATCGTAAATCAATTATCTGAGGTAGCAGATGAACTAAATGTTGGTGGTATGCAATACATCAAATTTAAAAAGGGAGAATGGGTTATCGGGAAAGCTGAAGATACATTTCCTGAGAACAAATTTGAAGCCTTAGTTAATTTAGCTATGGTTCAGAACGGTTGGGTCTGTTGGAAAGACGGACAGTTGGTTGATGAAAAGTGGAGTAACCTTGGAGATCCAAAGACTTCCAAAGAAGATCTACCTGATCACGGTCCATACACACAACAGAACGATGGTTGGTCTTACAATGTAAGATTTGAAATGCAGATACAACCAACTCTTGGCACAGAGAATCATATTCTTGCTCAATTCACAGGCTCCTCAAAAGGTGCTATGAAAGCAGTAGGTGAAATGGTGAAAGAAGTTGTGCAACAAAAGAAGACAGGGACACACGAGGGACAGGTGCCAATAGTAATGTTTCATTCTGATAGCTATAAGCACAGTCAGTATGGCAAAGTTTACATTCCAAAGATGTCTGTGTCTAGATGGATGGATCAAGCAGATACAGTTCCTGTTGCAGGATCAAAACAAAATGAACCTGAGACACAACCAAATCCTGCTAAAGACGTTCCATTAGAGTAATGGATGAATTGAAATCGGTATTGGGTGGGGGTCAAACTCCTACCCCATTCCATGATTTTATGTCTGGAGTGAAACTGAACTTTATTACTACTGATTCTGGAGTTAGAGATCTTACTAGATACTATGCTAAGATATTAGATTTAAATCATACTTGGGATAACCCATTACTTTTATCTGTCGATGTAGAAACTACTGCTGATGAAAGTCTTATAAAAATTTATGAAGATAAACAAAAGGAGTTTGTAAATGTCTCGGAGAAATTTCATGCGTTTCCGATCCTCTCCAAATGCACAGAAGATCAGAAGAAAGATCGCAAGGAAACCCAACAAGATATGGCGGAGTGTAGGGCAGACCTCAATGCACAAGCCAAACATGTCAAACGAGCAGGTCTCAACGTCTACACAGGACAAGTTAGATTGCTCCAAATCTACAGTGGAGAAGAAGTCCATGTCATAGACAGATGGCATGTGTCTATGCCTGTTTTACAGGAGCTAGGGGACAAAGTCTTAAACACAGACAAAGTGATTTGGTTGGCACACAATGCTCAGTTTGATGTGAAGATGTTAACTCAACATGGGATCACACCTGCAAGGCATCCTCATTGTACATTATTACAAGCACAAGCATTGGTAAGTCTTACACAAATTAGAAAAGGTTTAGCTTTTAGATGTGCTGATGTTCTTGGGAAAGAACCAAGTAAGACACAACAAGCATCTGATTGGTCTAAAGACCCACTTGATAATGAGCAAATTAAATATGCCGCAGGAGATGTTGTAGCTACTTGGCAGTTACACATTGAGCAGATGAAGATGATTAAAAATAGTAAGAGAATTCCAAGGGAACAATGTGAATGGATTTACAACTTACTTAGATCTAGTATTAAAGCAGTTAATGAAGTGATGGTTAACGGCATCGGTTTTGATCGTAGCTCTCATGATACTCTTTCACAAGATCTAAGTGTCAAAGACATAGAAGGCAGACAGAAAGCACTTGAAATGTTTAAGAATCATTCAAGTAAAGGTGCCCCTGCGGTAGATAATCCTGCTTCTACAATTCAAGTAGCTAATTGGATTAGATATCATTTAAATAAATATCCACCTTATACCACGGACAATTGGGTTAAGACTGATACAGGTCAGCTTAGATGTGGGAAAGTAGATATTCTTGAAAATATTTCACAGTTACCAACCGAATACCACCCACCTTTATTAGCCATAGCAGAATGGGCAGATGCCAAAAAGAATAATTCAACCTTGGGCACAGACTTTAATCGTTTTATAAATCCAATGTCTGAAAGGATTCATGCAAATTTTAGAATAGGTGGTACAGAAACAGGTAGATTTAGTGTGACCGAGCCTGCTTTACAAACAATAAATGCAACTGAAGAGTTCAGACATTTGTTTAAAAGTAAAGATTGCCATAGTCTAGTGGTTTGTGATTATGGTCAAATAGAAGTTCGAGTTCCTGCGGCTTTATCAAACGATAAAATTTTGTTGGGAGCTATCGAAGACGGTCTAGACATTCACACACTAACCGCAAGACATTGTTTCAAAGGGGATTATCCTGCTGATTGTAACGATGATTACTTTAAAACAGGGTCTGGTAAGTGGATGAGACAAGCGGCAAAGGCTTGTATATTTGGACTTTTATTTGGTCAGGGACCTAGAGGATTGTCACAAGTGTTGACAACCAATGGGCACCCAACCACGTTACATGAGGCGAGTAGGATTCAGCACGAAGTTCTGGATCTTTATGTTGGACTAAAGGAGTGGATTACACAGACTAGAAAATTAGCAGACAACACAGGTTTTTTATGGACACCACAGGGAAGAGTTTATGCACCGTTAAGATCAAATCAATTGTTCACAAAGTCTATAAACACTCCATGTCAAGGGGGAGCCGCAGAAATAATGTTGTTGTGTCTGAGTAGATTTCCTAAAATCTGGGGGAATATTCCTGCAAAGTTGGTACATGTGGTACACGATGAATTGATTGCAGAGGTTCCAGATGAGTTTGCCACCCAAGCGAAAGACATAATGATCAAAACTATGATGTGGTCTGCTACTAAGTTATTTGAAAACATACCTCAAACAGGACTTGTCGAGGGCGGAATTGGCAAGACTTGGGGAGAGGCAAAATAGGATAGGATAAAACAATGAATGAAATGAAGAAGATGTATACTGATAATCAAAATATTTTTCGTAACAGTTTTGCTGAGAGTATATTTAATTTAAAATATAAACATGAAGGTGCTGAGACATGGGAAGAATTGTCTAGCACATTAGTAGATGATGTGTGTGGTGGTTTGTTACCACAGTCTGACATTGATCATTTAAAATTTATGATAAGTACAATGAGATTTATTCCTGGGGGTAGATACTTATACTATGCAGGAAGACCTGCTAAATTTTTTAACAACTGTTATTTATTAAAAGGCGAAGAAGATACACGAGAAGAATGGGGACAGTTAGCTAACAGAGCGATGTCTTGTCTTTCAAGTGGTGGTGGTATTGGTATAGATTATTCTGTATTTCGTGCTAAAGATTCCATACTATCAAGAACAGGTGGTGTGGCTAGTGGTCCAATAAGTTTGATGTTAGCCGTGAATGAAATAGGCAGACAAGTTATGCAAGGTGGTAGCAGACGTTCAGCTATTTATGCATCTTTGAATTGGCAACATGCAGATGCTGAAGCATTCTTACATGCGAAAGATTGGAAGAAGATGCCTGTAGCAGGGACAGATAAAACAATGGCTGACCTTAAAGAAGCAGATTTTAACTTTGCTTGTCCACTAGACATGACAAATATATCACTTAATTGGGATACTAAATTTATAAAAGACTATTGGAACACAGGCAAGTTACCAGACCTTTGGTATAAGAATACTAAACAAGCATTGTCTTCAGCAGAACCAGGATTTTCATTTAACTTTTTTGAGAACGAGAATGAGACACTTAGAAATGCTTGTACTGAAGTAACGTCTGAGAATGATAGTGATGTCTGTAACTTAGGCTCTCTTAACATGTCTAGAATAGAAGACATAAAAGACTTTACTGAGTGTACTGAACTAGCTACTAAATTTTTAATTTGTGGAACTGTCAAGGCAGAGCTTCCATATGATAGAGTTTACAAAGTTCGTGAGAAGAACAGAAGACTTGGACTAGGTCTGATGGGTATGCATGAATGGTTACTACAAAGAAAACAACCATATAAAGTAACAGAAGAAATGCATCGTTGGTTACATGTTTATAAGTCTGTATCAGATAAAGTTGCTAAAGAGAGTGCCGATACTCTTGGCATAAGTAGACCTGTAAAGGTTAGAGCTATAGCACCAACAGGTTCTATTGGTATTTTAGCATCTACAACTACAGGTGTTGAGCCTTTATTTGCCGTTGCATATAAGAGAAGATATCTCAAAGACGGAAAGAAATGGATGTATCAGATGGTTGTGGATAGTGCTGCCCAAGAAGTCATTGATCGCTATGGCACAGACCCAGACACAATAGAGAGTGCTCTTGATCTGTCTAGTGCATATGAAAGAAGAATGGAGTTTCAAGCAGATGTACAAGACTACGTTGATATGTCTATATCTAGTACTATCAATTTACCTGCTTGGGGATCTGAACTTAATAACGAAGACACAGTCGAACCTTTTGCACAGACACTAGCAAAGTATGCTCATCGTCTGAGAGGTTTTACTTGTTACCCTGACGGAAGTAGAGGTGGTCAGCCTTTAATTTCTGTCCCATATAAAGAAGCTCGTAAGAATCTAGGGGAAGAATTTGAAGAATCTCTAGAGACACACGACATTTGTGATATAACAGGACACGGAGGATCATGTGGTGTTTAATAGTAAACTTTCTAATTATGAGAGAAGTCTCAATGTTGAGGATCAAGAAGAACAGTTAGAGTTTAATTTTGATTATCAAGGTCATGAAGGACATAATAATTATATGTTAAGAAGACTAAAGGAAGAAGAAGCTAAAACTGAGATGGTCAATCATCCCCCTCACTACAAAGAGGGGGAGATTGAATGCATAGATTATTTAGAAGATAGTCTAGGTAAGAAAGGATTTTCTTTTTACATTGAGGGAAATATCAAAAAGTACATCCATAGGTGGAGACATAAGGGTGGAATTCAAGATCTTAAAAAGGCTCAATGGTATCTAAGTAGATTGATAGATACATTACAGAAGTAATCTTATTCTTTTTCATCATGCTCTAACATAAAGGTTTCGAGCTCTCGTAAAGTTGAAACTCGTGGGTTCCATTTAGATGAGTACATATCTGCAAATGTACCTGCACCAAACTTGGTAGCTTTGGCTAATCCATGTGGTGTAAATCCTTTTGAAGTTACCCATGTCCTAATCTTATGTAACTGTACATCTATATCATAAATATCAATTTTTTCTTCTGTCATTTTTCTTCTCCAAAATTTTCATAACACATGGTGTTTAATATTATATCTGCAAATGGTGGCTCAAATTGATCATAGATACTATTTATAACATACCTCTCATACTTAGGTATATCAATCTCACACTCAAACCTAGATGTATACTCTAGTTCTGCCTTATGGATGCCACATTTAGCTTCTCCTCCATCATATCGACTACCCTCTATCCAAATGATGCAAGTCATAACTATCATTGAAAACATTTTTTCTCCCTTTAAATTATTTTATACTTGCCTATATATAATATAGGAGATTATAATGGTGTAGTCAAGAATACTACTTGACCATTAGAGACTGACAATGAGAGGAGAAATCATGGGTAGCTACCTAAGAAATACTGTATGGTATGTTGATTTTAAAATAAAAAATAAAAGATATAGATTAAGAACTGATGCTAAGTCTAAGAAAGAAGCTGATGAATTAGTCATACTTGAGAAGACAAAGAAGATAAACGAATTATCTAAGTCAAAGTCTGACATTATCTTTTCTGAAGCATTGACATATTTCCTAAAAGAATATTGTACTAGAGCATTGAAGCCAAAGACTACTGAGAGGTACAAGACGAGTAGTAAAATGCTGAATCCTTATTTTAAGGACATGCATTTGAGTAAGATATCTAAATTAGATATTGTTAATTACATTGAACGTAGAAGAATGTCCTGTTCCGATGCTACAATACTTAGAGATCTTAGAATGTTTAGCAAGATGATAGAGTTTATTAAGAATAATACGGAATGGGATGGTGTTAATGTTATAAAAAATTTAGATAAAAAATATTTGAAAGATAGTGAAACAAGAATAAGAAGTTTGAGTGACCTTGAGAAAGATAAACTACTAAAGTCTGCCAAAGAGAGCACTAGTCCTAATTTATATTATGAGATTAAGTTTGCTTATCTTACAGGACTTAGATGGAATGAACAGTTTTCACTATTAAATACAGACTTTGAGAGAACTAACTTTGGTCCTCAAGTTGTTTTAAGAAATGCGATTACAAAGAATGGTAAGACTAGAGTTATTCCCTTGTGTGATGAAGCTCTAGACATTGTCGAAGTTTTACTTCAACAACCTTCTAGTACTCATGGATATTTATTTCATAATCCAGACACGGGAGACAGAGTGCATTCTAACAGATCTTCTTGGATTGCTTGTCTGGATAGAAGTGGTATAAAAAATTTTAGATGGCACGATCTAAGACACACATATGCTACTGATGAAATAAAAAAGGGTATGCCTATCTATACTTTATCTAAGTTGATGGGACATGCTAACGTAAATATAACTGAAAAGTATGCTCATTTATTTACAGAAGACTTACACGAAGCTAAAAGAAAACTTACAAAACAGGAGAGACAATAATGACTTATATGGAGATAATGGATACCACTTTTAATTGGTGTGTTTGGTTGCTAGTTGAATTAGCCAAGCCACTTGGTATGACATACAATGAAATAAACATATGGATCTTTGTTATTATAGAACCAATTGTATTTCTCATGATGCTATTTTATATAATATATTTAAAGAGAAGGATTTCTAAGAGATCCAAATCCCATTTTCAACGCACCTGAAGAAGTTAAATTATCATAAGGACTAGGGGCAACATTTACCACTTGTTGCTCCTCTATTTTTTTAGGTCTAGGAATTGGTACAGGTGGCGGTACCATTGCAGGAGCAGGAGATGAAGATGGGTAAGTTAATTTTATTGGTATTGCATTGGCAGATCCCTCTGGTATTCTCATACCTCCAAACATCCTAGCGGCTCCATAAAGACTTGTCCCAAAACCTTTATCCATAATATTGCTTGGAGATAACCTAGACATCACATCTCCAAAGGTGGGTGCATTAGCCATCGGTCTTCCATACTCATCAGTTTGATTAAAATCATAAGTGTCAGTTACCTCGAATGTTCCATCTGGTAATTTATTAACATTAAAAGAACCAAGAGTAGTTTTAATAGCACCTGCATCAGAAAACAAACCACCATCATTTAAAACACTTTGACTATTAAAATAATTATTTAAATCTTTATATGTAACAGGATAACTACCCGCTTCTTTATCGCCATAAGTATCTTGTAAAAATTTTAAGAGTGCCATGTTTGTGGCTTCATTAAAATCTTCATTCGTATACTGCTCTGTTTGCAGACTCTCTGGCAATATAGAATTACCTAATGCTTTTATATAGGTTGAAACCTGTCCAAAATTAGCCATTATTTTTTCTTTCTTTTTAACTTTTTAAAGTCAGCACCTGTGATCTTGTTTCTTGGAGGTGCTACTCTTGCAATTTTCTTTTGTTTTGCAGATAATTTTTTTGTCATTTCTTTTTCTTCCTTCTTCTTCCTGAAGCAGTCACAGACCAATTAACTCTTTTAGGACCTGTCTTTTTACTGGCTTCTTTTTTACTAATCTTACTAGCTACTGACCTTGGTCTACAAGCAGGATAAGGTCTTTTCTTTTTCTCTTTACCAGAACGACCACACTTCTTGCCTGTCTTGACATCTCGCCAATCTTCTCTGAACCATTTTCTAAGTCCACCTTGGTAAGCCATGTCTAATACTTTCCACCACGTTTCTTATATGTACGCACAAGCCAAGCATTTGCATATGCTGATGGATATACTTTAAACTTACGTTTAGCTTCTGCTTTAACCCTTGCATATAAGGCAGGATTTTTTGGTTTAGGTGAACCTGATTTTTTCTTCTTTGCCATTTATGTCTCCTATTTTTTCTTCAACATTTTTGCGGCTTGACCAACACCTTTAATTCCAAAAGATGCAGATATTGCTATATATAAAAGGTATTGATACCAATCAGGTAGATCAGCAAGTACAGCAAAACCTTCTTTAACATACTCTCTCATCCCAGGAATGAAGACTAAAATTGCGGGAGCTAAAAGGACACATAAGGCAAATTCATCCTTCCAACTTTCATTTGTAGCATCAGCCATTTTACCTTCCCATTCAACCTCTCCAGTTGCAACTTTCTCGGCAACAGTAGCACGAGCTTTAGCCTCTGCAACTTTAGCTTTTCCTTCAGCTTTAGTCTTTTCAACTTTATTCTCAAACCAAGCACCTGCTAGATTTGCAATTGGTCCTATTAAGGCTTGGAACATTTGCACTCCTTTTTCTTAAATTTTGTGTCTATCCAAACTTTACCATAGTATAACACAAATAACCAAATGGTAAACAAGACACCTTCAAAATAACTAAGCTCATTCCATGCATCTAAAATTGTGCTATCCATTATTTACCTACTTTACTCATTGCCATTTTATGTGCCTGAGTAAATGACATTCCGTTCAGCATCAGCCTTCTCATCATGGACATATGTTTGGCACTATGATGGACTGAATGTTTTTTCAAAGTCTGCTTTTGTCTATCTGTCAAACCTTTTTTAGTAGACTTAGATTTTTTCATAGTCGTAGATTTTTTACCGTACTTCATAATAGTTGTCCTTCCCGTACTTCTGTACATTTCCATTTAGTTGCTTTATATCCTTGTAAGTATATTGGAATTTGAGATGCTATTTCTAGTGCTCTGTTTTTACAAGCCTCATAAGTTTTATACACTACAGGATACTCTGTATTCTCTAGAACTTGACAATAATTAGGTTGACTTATGAGACAAGCAACGACAATACACTTAAACATCATCGATCTCCTGCCACACTTCTCAAACTTTCCATAACATCGTCAATGCTAGGTTCTTTTGAATTTGGTTTATACACACATTTATACTGTCTGGGACATGCGTTTGGTACTGACATATCCTCAAAATTTAATTCCCATGTCTGGTTAGCACCTTGATAAATACAAGCTACTTTACCTTTGTAAGTTTTTTGTTTCATAAGTCTACAAGTTGTATACTTAGGTTTGAGCTTGGTGCCTTGTCGAATTTGTTGATCTAATGTATAAGTTTTAGGTTTGTATTCATATCCATAGGCTTTCTTTACATATAAAGATCCTATCAAAGCTAGGAAACCTGCACCTATTGCAACTAAAACTATCCAAGCAATGATTTCACCTATGTGTCTTCTCATCTGCTGTTGCTTATAAATTGTCTGCTGTCTTTGCTTTCTTATTTCCCCTTCCATTTTAAGGAGGTCAGCATAGGCTTGAGGTCCGTAAGTCATATTTAAAAAGACTTTTAGTTCTTGTCTTTGTTGTTCTAATTTCTTTTTTGCTGCGTATGCTTGTAGGGCGGCTTCTTCTACTGATCCTGCTTTAAATAGCTTACCGAACAGGGGAGGATTCTTAGCCATTTTCTCTGCATTATCTATGTCTGACACCGCAGACATCCACCGCCCTACATCCCCAGACATTTGTTCTATGTCTCTTCCTATAGAGAACCCACGTTTAATAGCATTAAATGCAGTGTTTGCTGCGGAAAGAGCTACCGAAATCGTTACTGGGTCCATCTTCTCATATCCTTAATTAATACCCATAACCTTTTTTCTTAGTCATAGGCTTTTTAATCTTCTTCTTAGCTTTCTTTTTCATCATAGTTAAATCTCCGTTTCTGTATGATTAGTTGAGTTGCTTTCTTCGCCATGCCACCATGCGAGAACATCGAATGATGGACATTCTTTTGTTACATTCGGCAAATCTCTATGACCCATAGGCTGTGCCCATTCATATTTAGCCATGAGTTCTTCAACAACTTCTCTTAATGAAGCCATTTGTGCCTCTGTAAAATTATTTTCAGCTTTGTTGTCTTTGCCTCTGCCTCCTACAAGACAAACACCAACACTCACGCTGTTAAAACCTGCGGCATGTGCACCAGACACATCTATGTCTCGACCATCTTCTACTGTCCCATCCCGTTTTATCACTTTGTGATAGCCAATGTCTGACCATCCTCTTTCATCAACATGCCATCTTCTTATTTCATCAGCACCAATATCCATGTCTGCATAAGTGTCTGCACAATGTATGACAATGTGAGTGGTTGAAGTTCTACGTTTCATCTAACATCTCCATCTTCTTCTTGCTTGTCTCAAACGACTGTTAGGATCTTTGGCTGCCTTTGGAAACTTTTTCATCTGACCTAAACTTCTAGCACAAAATGATTTACGTCTGGCGGCTCTTTTACCTTTAGGGTTCTTCTCGGTTACTGCTGTCTGTAGTTTAGATCCTGGATTTTCCCTACGGTATTTCGCAACACCTTTCTTGGTCATACCTGCACCAGATTTTGTAGGTCTTTTGTGTCCACCTTTAATGGTGTAACCTTTCATAGATCCTTTTTTCTTTTTTTTCTTAGCCATGTTTTGATAGCAAGTTATCTAACTTGTCCTCTAGTCTGTGTAGTGTTTCAAAAATACGATTAGAATTATCTTTTAAATCTTCTTTGGTTGCATAAGTTTCCCGTGTCTGGTTTAACAGGATCTGAATGCGTTTAACCTCTTTGACTAAGTATGTAAAAACCCAACCGAATGGAACGATAATTAGTGATAAGATAATATTCCAAAATAACATTCCATCTATTTCCATACTTTTATCCTTTTAATTCTATTAAAGTTAAATTAGATCTTTCTCCTACTAAATTTTTTATTACATAAGTACTACTTGCATTGGTTGTTTTTACGGAGACAAAATACCATACTGGATTGGTAGTATTTGGTTGATCTAAAATTGAAGTAGACACATTGTTATTAAAATCACTAACACCAGTTCCACTTACATAAGCAGTTCCAATTCCATATCCGCTATAGGTACCCAACGGACTGTCTGCTAAATCTACAGCATTTGGGGTTGCTTGCAGATTTCCAGGATCAGAGGTATCTCTATATATAGTTGTTGCTCCATGTACGGCTTGTGTATTATCATACACATTTACATTAGCTATCACTAATATTTTACTAGATATAGAGGATGGTGTTATGCTCAACCTTAAATCAGTAGACACATAAGATGTACTTAGAGTAAGAGAATAATGATTACTAGCTATCTCTTTAACTTGAAGTATAGTATCACTAGGAAAATTTAATTTAGTTAGAGCCATACTATGTTCCCTTAACTTGGTTTAGTTGGAAATGTTATATTACCTAATACACCATTTTCTAATGTAGGCTTCGCATCTTTAGTTATATCTCTTAATGCTTGTCTGTATGTTTTCATATCACTTGACATGGTTACATCTGACAATGCGTAGAAATCTGTTTCTGCTAACAATGCATTTCTTTGCAATCTTAATTCAGCCATAGGTTCCGCATCAGTTAACTCTTTTTGTTTTGCTGATACTGCACTCCATGTAGTGCCAAAGTCTTTCGGATCGCTACTTGTAATAGCGGTACCGTTTGAATCGGTTCCAACTACTTTTACAAACATTGATTTAAACTCTGTTTCGTTTGTTGGTTCGCCAGACATTGACCATTCTTTTATGTCTAATGCCACTAACGCTTCTGCTACTCTTGCCATTTTATTTTCCTTTCTTTTGAAATTGTGAATGACATAAAATTACCCCGCTATTTCCATTGCTATAATGGATCTGTCATGATTGTTTGTCCAAACAGTTCCTCCTGAATGAGCACTCATGTAAATACTATAAGTTAGTTGGCTCGTAGTTGAAGGAGTATCGAGAAACTGTAGTACTAAAGGTATTGCTACTTCTAGACTTGTTGATGAATTATCTCTTATGTAACCAAATCTGGCATTACTACCATAGAGTTCTGTATTATTGTTTCTGTATATTGCTCCAGATCCTCCAGAGTCGGTACCACCTCCAAGTATGTAATAACCAGTTACGTTTGCAAACACTAATACTTTAGAGCTTAATGCTGACGGGGTAATATTTACATCACAATTAGTTGTCACATAACTACCTGAAGTTGTTTGAAACTGACTGTTAACAATACCAGAAGATACAACCTGTAAAATATTAGGTCCAAGTCCAGTTGTACTAATACCAAGATCTGCAACAGTTGGAATACTATCGTTAGTTTTTTTAATGGTGTCTACTTTTAAAATTGATACCATTTTATCCTCCTATCTCTGTAGCTGATATCCAAGAAGTTCCACTCTCTGAACCTATAGAAGTGGTATTCTGAGCACAATTTATAAAAATTGTATTATTAGTATCATAACTTGTAACAAATGCGTTATATGTAACAGATGAAGTAGTAGCAGGTGTATCGAAGTAAGTATAAGAAGCCACGCTCATAACATTTTGATTATTTACTTGAATTGAACTATAAGCAGGCATTATAGCTCTTCTACGAGTAGAATAACTACCTGGGGGTACAAGTGAAGCAGCAACCAGATCACTACCTGAGTTAGATAATTTTGTACCATTTCTTAAAAATCCAAACGCATAATCAAAATTATTTCCAGTGTGTCCAAATGTAAATTGTGCATCTAGTTTTATAATAGAATTTGTACTTGCAGGGGTTATGACAATTTGAAAATTAGGTATTGAAACATCTGCATTTCTTTGACTGCCATAGTTAAGTGTAGCATTATCTATCAATTGATAATACTTAACTTGTATGACAGAACCTTTTTGATAAGGACTACCAGTACCTGCTAAGTCAGTTATAGAACTTACTCTTAATGTACTCATATTAAACTCCTACTCTCATTCCCTGAAACCAACAGGTCGAATCCGATTGACGAAAATTAATAGTACTACCACTTTCTTGTCTTACATGTGCATCCACAGTATCTCCTACTTCTAATCTTACCATTGCAATGACATTTGAATTTTCATAATGCTCTTGTCTTATATTAGAAAATCCAATTTGTGTTCCACCTGATGCAACACCACCACTATTTTTATACAATCCAATCATTAAATTATCAAAATCTCCTGCGGTAATCCAATTTTGTTGTGCTTCAAATTTATAAATTCCTGCTTTACCACTAGGAACTGTATACGCATAATTGGTAGTGTTAAAATTAGTATTACTTAATCCAAATAATGGTTTATCAAAATGGGCAATTGCCCATGTTGCAGTATTTAAACTCATATTAGAAGTTAATCCATATCTAAAATGTTCATCAGGCAGGTTAGCTGAAGGCAAAGTAGGTATTGTTACTTGCCCTCCACTTGTTTTTGGTTCTATTTCGTCAACAAATAATCTAGACATAAGATCTCCTAAACCACCGTAAATGTTCCGTTAATCACTAAAGTTACAGAACTGTTAATTGTTATTGGACCCGCTACAAATGCATTTGATCCAGAAGCTATTGTATGTGAACTAGTTATAGTATTTGTATTTACTCTTATAGGTGTATTACTTAATGCCACACTGTCTGCTAATTTGTCAGCATCTATTGTACCCGCACTCACAGTCTGAGCTATGCCTGTTTCTCCCATTGCTATAATGTAATCTATAACATCTGTCCCATTTACAAGAGCAGAAGCAAATGTAATTGTTTCATTGTTGAGAGTATAACTAGTTGACGGACTTTGCGTAACACCGTTGACAGACACAATTAATGCTTCAGGTTGTGGTGGTATAAAATTTGTACCATTAAATTGAAGAGTATAAGATGTACCACCATTAGGTGTAATTGTATCTAGTTTTCTAAATTGTCCTGATAAAGGTTGAGTTCCGATTATAGGCATATTCTATTCCCCTCCCTCTTCTGGTGGATTACTAAGGTCTGCTTCTTTTGTTACTTCAACCCATTCTTTAGTATCTTCTTTCCAATAAGCTACTTTACCTTGTGGATAAGGAGTTGGAGCTCTCCATTCCCATGTACCTTTGTCTAGTATCCAACTTGGAAATGGAGTAGGTGAATAAAAAACATCAGCATCTTTATCATAATGATAACCAATCCCTGCAAAATTTGCTCTTAATGCTTTTGCTTGATTATCAGAAAGTACATCACCTTGATTGGGTGCATAATGTTTCCCACCATGAGTGTTATAAGATGTCTTAATCCACTCATCTTTATCTTCTCTCTCTTTAATATAATCATAAGTAGCAACAATAACTTCTGTTACTTTACCATCTTTTACTTTTGCATAATGTCCCATAATTAACCTATATTAAATATCTTATCATTACTATACCACTGCCACCTGCGTAACCTGAGTAACCTGCTTTTGGTCCCCAACCACCTTCGCCTGTATTTGAAACTCCTGCTCTACCAGTATTACCATGATATGTACCGTTACCACCTCTGCCACCTGCTGAATAAACTACGTTATTTGAGCCATCTCTAAAATTAGTTGTAAGACCTGTACCTCCGCCAGAACCTGAATTTGACCATGTGTTATTATATCCATTACCATTTACACCGCCACCACCTGCGGCTCCATTGTCGCCTTGATTGAGTGAACCAACATAACCACCTACATGACCTTGCGTACCACTCACATAAGTTTGTCCTGCGGCACCATTAATAGGGTTTCCACCACCCCCTGAACCACCAATAGTTCCTCCTGCATTTGAACCGTAAGCTCCTGCTCCACCACCTACAAAACCACCACTATTAAATTTTGTGTTTGAGAGAGTTCCTTGAAATGCAGCAGGCACAGTAGAATTATTACCCGAAGCATGAGCACCACCACCTGCTCCTATAGTAATAGAGTAACTACCTGCGGCTAAAGAAGCTATAGTATAAATACTAGAGGAGCCACCGCCTCCTCCGCCACCACCGCCTCCACCATTTCCGTAGGCACCAGAACCTCCACCACCTGCACAGATTAAACACTCTACGTTTGATAAAGTTAAACCTGTAGGTACAGTAAGAGTTCCTGAACTTGTAAAAATATGTGCTCTATAATTATTAGAACCTATTGTATAAGTTGTAACGGTATTACCACCTGATGCAACACCACCAACTGTTTTAGTTACACTTGTAACAGATGGAGTATTTCCTACATCAGTGTTTTCAATAGAAATAACCACTGTTGCACCAACTGCTAAATTTTGTACTGCTGTAGGAGTCGTAACAGTAGCTGTCCCACTTGATACTGATACATTAGTATTTCTAGCAATTTCTGATCCTGAGACTTTATAAACAACATTAATAGCAGTTGTTGTATTAGAAACTGTAAGCGTAAGAGTAGATGCAACACCTGCTAAAACGTCACCTGAAATTGAAGTAAGCACAGGTATTAAATGTGTCTGAAGCCAAGAACTTCCATTCCAAAATTCTATTGATAATAAAGTGGTATTATATCTAAAATTTCCCGCAATCGGACTACTTGGTCTTTCTGCGGTTGTCCCTTGAGGTAATGTAATCCCTTGATCTGGTAATGACCCATGTACTATTTTTGATAAAGGCATAATTAAATTTCCATATTAGCTTCTGTAAAAGTTTTATATTCAATTTTAACATCATCAGTCCACACAGCATTAGCCACTGCTTGAACTTTTTTATCTTCTTTTGAAATATCTGTGTCTGTATGTGTCCATTGTAACTTACCATCTTTTAAATCAGGTACCATTACTCCATTATCTTCTTTAGTTTTATAAACAGAAGTAAAAGGTTGTAATACATGTCGATGATGTGACCTAGATATTTCACTACCATTCTCTTTAAAAATAGTATCAGTTCTTACATGGATTGACCAATTAGCCACTATCTCTATCTGACCTATTTCTATTTCTTTCTTTAAGCTCATTCAAATCTCCTAATCTGTTATATATGTCCCACCAATAAGAATAGTAACAGCAGTACCAGATTGTTGACTTGCTTGTAATCCATCACCATTGTTACCATGCCTATATCTAAGTAATGAAAATGCACTTGATCCTGGATTAATTCTTGCTTGTACACCTTGCATACTTCCTGATGAATAAAATACATGGCTGTTAAATCCTACAGTTATTGATTGTTGCATATTGGTTGTTGAATTTGAAGCATAAGGTAATCCAGAAACTGTCATACTGCCACTACCAGATACTACACCATTAATATTAGCATGAGCCGTTACTACTTTACCAATTTTAACATACCTTCCAACTGCTACAGAAGGACTGCTTACACCAGTTAATGAAGGTGTCCATGAACCCTCTTCACTAGCAACACCCGCATCACCAAAAGATAGAACACCATTACCATCTGTAATTAATGCTTTACCTGCTGACGGTGCAGTGCTTGGAAATGTTAAAGTATAACTTTGTGATGCACTATGCGGTGGGGACTTTAACTTAATACCATGTGAGTTTACCCTACAATTCAATTGTAGATAACCATCAATAGTATTGCCATCACCTTTTATTTCTAATCCTGCGTTAGAAGAGCTACTCATAAAATTTGTTTTTGCAGATGTTACAGAACTATCTAAAATTTTTAATGTAGTTACAGCATCATTGACAATTTTTGATGTAGACACAGAACCATCGGGTGGGACAGTAGTCTGAATAGCTTTAGCTATAAAGATAACATAAAAATTGTCACTTGATTGTATAGCACCTGTCATTGTTAAAGTGGTGCCACTAGCAGAATATGCTTCTGTAGGTTCCTGTCTTACATTATTTAAAAAGACTGCAATGTCATTCGGACTCGATACTTCATGATCGAGAGTATAAATTGTACCACCATTACCAGTAATATCTTGCTTTGCTAAACTAGTAAAAGCGGTAGTTGGGATATTTCCTATGTATGGCATTCTCTAAACCTTTATGTACTAATTGCATCTACAGCAGACACCCAGACATCTAATCCACTTGCCACTGAACTTGTTACTTTTAATATATCACCTGATTGCATAACTAACTTTGCACCACCATCTAAAACCTGTAATGAAGATCCAACGGGAATCGGAGCAGAATTCACAATTGAAATATCATCTGAACCTACAGTTATAGTTACTGTCGCATTTACTTGTGTGGATGCAACATTAGCAATAGAGATTCCTATAATTGTATCATTACTATCAGCAGTAAATATAGTGGTTGGAGTAGTGCTTACTGCGTTTGATGTATATCTTCTAAAATTTTGAGCCATAATTTTGTTCCTTTATTTTACAATGCAATTCCCATAGCTATTACAAAACCTGCACTAACTGACGGAGTAGGTGTTGTGTTAACGAAAGCCGCACCATTATACTCAAGTATCTGACCAGTTTGTGGACTAGTAATTGTTACATCCGATAGATCGTTAGCTTCCGTAGTATCTACACTTACAAAAGCAGATCCATTGTAAACTTTTAACTTTGAATCAGTTGTATTAAAATATAGATCTCCAGAAGTTACATTTGAACTAGGATCAGAGCTTAATGCACCGTGGTAAAGTTGATTAAAAGCATTGACGTTTGACAAAGCAGTTGTCACAGAGGACATGTTAGTACTTACGTTAGTTACGTCTGTAATATTATTTGCCACAGTATTAACATTATTTATATTATTAGCAGTTGCATTAATATTGCTTATATCAGTAGCTACCGTGTTTATGTTCGTTGCGTTACTATTAACAGAATTTATGTTAGTTTGATTAGCCGCAACACTATTAATATTATTTATATTTGTAGCACTTGTATTAACATTGTTAATATCGTTAGCTACCGTGTTTATGTTTGTTGCATTAGCACTAACAGCATTTACATTACCAATACCATTTCCAACAGTATTAACATTATTTATGTTTGTAGCAACAGTGCCAATGTTAGTAACATGAGGATTAACAGTAGCTATATCTGTAAGAGCACCTGCCACAGAAGTAACGTCATTTATGTTGTTTCCAACATTATCTACGTTTGTAATAGAATTTGCTACTGTGTCTATTTCTGAAGTGGTTTCGTTTAAATCATTTGCTGCTGTCTGTATGTCTGCAATATTAGTAGCTACTGTCTGGAGTTGATTGTTATTCACAACACCTGCTACAGCATTTATATTAGTTTCATTATTCTTAACAGCATTTATATTAGTTTCATTAGCCGCAACGTCTGCGATTGCATTTATATTAGCTGCCACTGCGGCTACGTTGCCTTGAGTGGCATAATACTTTGCTGAAAAATCTGTGCCTTCTACTGCGTTATTTACATTACCTGATCCACCTATTGCCCACTCTTTTGCAGATCCACCTGTTTGATTATCTCCAACAGCGTAGGCTTTAGCAGAATATTCATTACTATCAACACTAGTATTAGCATCTATAACAGTAGTATTTACTGGATTTGATGCCCATCTTTGTGCTGTCGTACTGTGATTACCTGCTGTAGTAGCTGATGCAGTTGCAGAAGTTGTAGCATTGTTAAGTTCTGTTGTGTCTGAGATTGAAGCAAAGACAAACATAGAAACTATATCACCTGTTGTGGCTGCATTAGGTGCAGTTAAAGTAACAGTGTTATTTGGTATATCTAAAACGTAATCGGATTCATCTAAAAAATTATCATTTTTAAATACTTGAATACTACTATCTTGTATGGTCAGGGCAGTACCATTAGCATCATTGCCTGAGAAAATAGTCTGCCCTGAAGTCGCCACGAATTTTAATCGTGTTATTCCAGAGGTAGGTTTTGCAAAAGCATTGAACACAAAGACAACATCGTCTACGTCTGCTAGAGAGTTTACCCGACTGTGCCATGTGATTGATATATTGGTTGAACCAAATGCAACTGTAAATGTATCAGTATCATCTGTTAAAATTAATTTACCACCATTGACAAGACATAAATGAACACCCGATGTTGTACTAAAGGTCTGTTGGTTGTCACCTGTCTTATAAGGAAATGTTAGATTGTTTTCACCACTCAAGTGATTGAGACTTGTAGTAAGAGGTGGTAAGTCTATACCCGTTTTGTATTTTGATATAAGTATTGTCATATTAATTCCTACTATACTATTTGTTGCTGTCTGTGTCTATGTCTGATTTACCTTCCAAAAGACTTAAAACTACTGCCTCCAAACGCTTT
>MDTA01066896.1_pt1 | contig 27875 bp, 23 predicted proteins | sample 811151 | NCBI WGS metagenome assembly MDTA01 (sample SAMN05326648, study PRJNA326480) | marine metagenome | isolation source: seawater | place: Indian Ocean: South | collected 2010 | reverse complement strand
TTTTATTTTAAAGATACAATCTAGATTAGTTGGAAACTATATTTTTGAGGAAATCTTGATGTCTTTTGTTAAATTAATTTTAAATTAGGGAAAAAATAACAAATTACTAAAGAGTCAAGCAATATGACTTTTTATCCTTTTTAAGAAGTTCAACACAAATATGACGCACTATATATACAGTACCTCCAGTAATAAGAATAGTATAAATATACTAAATCAATTAATAATTTTTATTTTATAGCTATAGATCCTTCAATATGATTTTTCTTAAAAATATAAGAGCATTGTTTTCTTAAAAAACTTCTTTTGACATTACCTAATTTTGAAATTATTATTATTTTTTGACTTTCATTTATATCATTTAAAACATTTGTAAAGTAAATATTTTTAATTTCTTTTGTTTTATAAAAAATATCTTTAATATATTCAAATTCTACTTCCCGAAAATCTCCAACATACAATAAAGCGAATGATTTATTTTTAGTGAAAGGAATTGATTTAAAAATATTTACTATATCTTCCTCCCATTTGTTATGATTTTCAAAGGTCAATTCGCCAAGTAAAGGACTTCTAGTAATACTTTCCAATTCTTGTTTTAAATAAACTATATTTTTTTTAGAATCTTTATAAATAATTATAAGAGAACCCAATATAGCTCCAATAAAGAAACCTGTTAAAACATACATTCGTTTTACTGGTGCTATTGGAAAGGGGAATAAAGTTGGTTTTGTAATTAATTCCCAAGGATCTTCAATTTTAGATTTTTCTAGAGATAAAGCTCTAAATTGGTTTCCAAGATTATCTAATACTGATTTATCCTTAATAGATTCATTTATTAATTGTTTGTATTTAATAAGAACACCATCTGGCCTTCTAGAGGCATTTAAAAGTGATATTGCATTATTTTTTTCAACATTTAAAAGGTCAATTAAATCTTTTTTTAAAAACTTTAAATTTGCTATCTTTTCTTTTTTTAGATATTTAATTTGTCGATCGTTTTCCTTCAAATAAAGAGATAATTTTACAAGATTAGAATCAATTTCTTTTATTTTTTTTGAAAAACCTTCCTCTGAGAGTTCAGGAATTTGTAATGCAATTAAAAGAATTTGGTCTGAATCATTTTTTAGATTTTTTAATTTTTCTAATTTATCATTAATTAATCTTAAATTATTTACAGCTTCTAAACGATTCTTCTCAATATTAGTAACTACCCTTATATTATTAATTGCATCTTTTTTTATATCAACAACCCCCAAATCATATTTAATTCCATATTTAGAAGCTAATTTTGTAGATTCTAAACTACGTTTTTCATAAACTTCTAATTGATCTTTAAAATAATCCAAACTTAAATCAATCCCCCTTATCCTTTTTTTTCCTGAGTAAGATTGATAGGCTGAAGATATTTTATTTAAAACTGGAATTATTAGATTCTTATCATTATCTCTATAAGACAAATTTAAAATTGTAGTACCTTTCTCTAAATTGATATCAAGATTTTGTCTGGACCAATCTTTAAAACGCAGATTTTTATATTTCTTATTTGTATCAATCTTCTCAGCCTTTACATAGTCAAAAATTTCCATAAGCACAGAAGGACTTTTTAATATCGCGACTTCAGTTCTTAATTGTTTAGTGTTTTGGGAACCTGCAAGTTCAGCTATATTTGGATTAATAGATGAAAGAAGTCCTTGAGAGCCTGATATTTTAGCATTATTTTCTAAAACTATTTGAAAGCTGCCTTGCCATGTTTTTTTTGTAGAAAATGCAATTATTGCGCTGAAAATCACACCTAAAAAACAATAGGAAAATAATGATTTCTTATTTTGAAATATTTTTAAAATTATCAACTTTAAGTTAATATCATCTTCCATCAATTCTTGCTCATTAATTAATTGTTTATTATCCAATATTCGCGATTATACTAAAATCAATTATACCATTCGATATTTTAATAATCTATATAATTAAAATTTTTTAAAAATTATTTTTTAATTCTTAACTCCTAGTCCATTCTGGAACTAATTTATGCAATATCTCTAAAACTTCTTTCTCATTATCTTCTAACAAATATTTCTCTAATTTGTCTAAATAGGGAAATAGATTATTAGAGTATATGAAATTTTCATTTGCTTTAAAGATTTTTGGATTTGAAGTTTCTTCAGACTCTTTACTTATTAACAACTCTTCGAAAAGCTTTTCTCCTGGTCTCAAACCTTTATAAACAATTTCAATATCTCCATTAGGATTATCTTTATTCTTTAATTTCAATCCTGAAAGTTTAATCATCTGTTTTGCAAGAGTTAAAATTTTGACTGGTTCTCCCATATCAAGTAAGAAAATTTCTCCCCCTTTTGCCAATTCTAAAGTTTGCAGTACTAAGCCTACAGCTTCGTGGATTGTCATAAAATAACGAATAATTTCAGGATGTGTAATAGTTATTGGCCCCCCCTCACTTATTTGTTTTCTGAATAGAGGTACTACTGAACCTGAGGAGTCCAAAACATTTCCAAATCTAACTATTGAAAATATGAATTCCTTTTGTTTATTAAATAATGAATCTTCAGAGTATGCTTGAAATATTAATTCTGAAAGCCTTTTTGAAGCTCCCATTATATTTGTTGGCCTGACTGCTTTATCTGAGGAGATAAGAACTATATTTCTAACTCCTGCATAAACTGCCGCCTCACAAATCCTTCGTGTTGAGAGAACGTTATTTAGTAAACCATAAATAATATTTTCTTCAACTAAAGGTACATGTTTATAGGCAGCTGCATGAAAGACAATATCAACTCTATTTTCAAAAAAAATCCTTTTGATTAAAACAATATTATTAACATCACATAAATAAGATTTTAATTCTACCTCTGAAGAAATAATTTTTAATAATTGATTTTTAAGATTATAAAGGTTTAACTCAGTATTATCTATTAATAAAATTTTCTTTGGTTGAAATTCTATTATTTGTTTAGATAATTCTGATCCAATTGATCCTCCTGCTCCAGTTACACAAATTGTTTTTTTATTAACATAAAAATTTAATCTGTCTCTCTCTAAATCAATTGGCAATCTTGCAAGGATATCATTTATATGGATGGGCTTTAGAGAGTTTATTTGTATTCTTCCTGATGCTAATTCTTTGACTGTTGGAACTTCTAAAATTGGTAAATTAAACTTAGATAAGAATTCTAGTATTTCCCTTTTTTTAGAATTTGAATCTTTAGGCAAAGTAATAAAAATCTTTGAGATATTTCCTTGTGATATTTTTAAGAAATTGGGAGATTTTACCAGAATTCCATTAAGCTCTCTCTCCCATAAATTTTTATCCTCATCTATAAAATAATCAACTACAAATTCTCTAGAGTTACTTATAAATTTGGACAAAAGAACTCCAGAATCAGTTGCCCCGTATATAACCACATGTTCTATGAAAAATTTGCTACTGTTTTTTGTTTTTAATAATTTAATCACATCTCTTAATAAGATTCTTATTGAACCTTCAAAAAATGTTGATAAGACTAAAAAAAATAAATAGTAAAAAAAACTTTCAGATTTTGTTTTTATAAAAAAATCAATAAAATATAAAATTAAAACTAAAGAAAAGTTTCTTAAGAAAATATTATAAATCATTTTACTACTTATATATCTAGTCAAAGCTTTATATTGACCAAAATAAAAATAGATAGTTAAACCAAAAATTACTTGAATAAAAGTTCTACTAAATATAAATAAATTATTTTTATCTATTAGAAAAACTTTATTACATATAATGGAAGCTAAATATAAAGTAACAAAATCACAAATTACAAGAATAAAAGTTCTAAAAATAGGTTTAATAGTAAAAAAGTTTTTTAAATATTTCTCGAATATTAACTTACTTTCCAAAATAAATTTCATCTAATCTTAATTTGAGATTTTAGCATATAAATATCTTAATCAAATGAATAAGCTACATTTTTATCTAACCAAAATCCTAAACTTAATAAAATCATTGCCATAAAAACTAAAGCATTTAAGTCTGCCAAAACATAAATTAAACACATAGATAATGTCATTCCAGCATAAATCAAAGAAACTTTTTCATGGGATAATCCCGATTGGAATAACCTCTGATAAAGATGTTTTTTATGCGCTGCAAAAATATTCTGTTTTGCAAATATTCTTCTAAGTAATGTACTTACAGTATCAGCTATTAAAGGAGTTATTAAGAGAAAGTATTTTAGGCTTTCAATATACGTATCTGATTTAAAAATAATACTTAAATATAAAGCTCCTAAAAATGTACTACCAGAATCACCCATAAAAACTTTAGCTGGTTTCCAATTCAAAATCAAGAATCCTATTAATGAGCCCAATATTGGGAGGTAAGTTAATTCCCCGCTTAAGGAGACTGTTAAAAAGATTATTGACATACAAATTGCAACTAAGCCATCAACACCGTCCATAAAATTAACAAAATTGATAATAGCAGTTGAAATTATTATAAGAATTAAAGTAACCAAAAAAATCATCCACAAAGAGGAAAATTTTGCAAAAAGAAAATTTAACCATCCTGAAATTAAGATTAAGGATAAAACAGTTAAAAGCTGAAATATATATCTAATAACTGGCTTCAAATTTCTAAAATCATCAATAAATCCAATTATTGATAAAGGCAAACATAAGAGAAGGATATTATTTCCCAACAAAAAGGAATATAAAGAAGATACAATTGCAAAACAAATTCCCCCTCCATTTGGTGTGGGATTTAAATGGGAAGATCTATCATTTGGCCATGAAATAAAAAAATGGCCAAGTTTGCTTATGTAAATTCTTGTGAAAAAATAATTAATAAAAAGTGATGATAAAAGAATTAAAATGTTCATTTTTATAAATATTTTTCTAGAAACCAATTACATGTAGCAATTATTCCATCTTTAGAATTATAAGGTTGTTTCCAATTTATTCTTGATAAATTATTATTTTCTCCGAAATAAAGTGATAAAAAAAGACTTTGAGAAGTACTTTTTTTACCAATCAAATATAAAAAAATTCTTATAAAAATAACAGGGAAAAATAATATATTAATTTTTTTATTCAAACCAGAGGCAATTAATCTAATTAAAAATGGTAGAGAAACTGGTTTTTTATCTGCCAAATGAAATATTTGATTATTTGCCTTAGGATTTTGGATAGACTCATTTACAAAATTTATTAGATTTTCCAAATATAGTATTGAACGCAAATTGTTGACTGAACCAATCGGGAATGGAATTTTATTAACAAAAACGGTCTTCAGCAATTTTAAAAAATTGGCTCTTACATCTTTTCCATAAACTAATGGAAGTCGAATGATAATATATTTTGTGTCACTTCCAGAACAAATTCTTATTAATTCAGTTTCACTTTTAGCTTTAGATTTTGAGTAGTTATCTTTTGGATTTATAGAAGAAGATAGATCTATAGGTTTATTTAACTCACAATATTCTCCAAATACCTTAATAGTACTTAGAAAAATAATTTTTTTTAAATGTATTTCCGTAGCACATTTAATAAGATCAATAAAGCTCCTAGTATTAATTAATTCATAATTTAAATACTCTTTAGGATTAAAAAGATCTCTACTATGGACTTTTGCTGCACAATGAATAACTAAATCAACATCTTTTAACTTACTTTTCCAATCCAATTTACTTAGTTGGTTAGTCTGATAAAAAGTTATAACTGTTCTCCAACTTAGCCTGACTATTTCGTGACCTTGATTATCTAGAAAGTTAGATAATCTTTTTCCGATAAAACCATTTGAACCAGTTATTAATATTTTCATTAAATTATCCTCTATAGGAATTTGTATAAATTTCTAAGTGTTTTTTTACTACATAATTAATATCAAATAATTTTTCTGCCCTAATCCTTGCATTTAATCCCATTGATTTAATTAGAGAAGGATCATTAATAAATTTCCTCATTGCAAATATTAGATCATTAATGTTTTTTTCTTTAACCAAGAAACCTGTAACATTTTCTTCAATTGCTTCTTTACAGCCTGGATTATAGGTAGTTATTATAGGTTTTCCACAAGCGCTTGCTTCAATAAGAATTTTTGGAAGACCTTCTCCATAATATGAGGGTAAAACAACTACACTACAATAATTAATTATTTCATTAATATCCTCCCTAAACCCCAAATATTCTAAAAAACCATTTCTTGTCCAATCAAACATCTCTTTTTCAGAAATACATTCAGGATTATCTTTATCAAAAGAACCAGCAATTAAAAATTTCGCATTTGATAATTTCTTTGCAGCACTTGCAAATTCACGAATGCCTTTACTTACTAAAAGTCGAGAAGCGAACAAAAAAACTATTTCCTCATTTTCTTTAGGCTTTGGTTTATATAAAGTCAAGTCTACCCCAGAACCAGGAATAAATACGAATCCATTATCTTTTATTTTAAGAATCTTCTTGAGAAAAGATAAATCATTGTTATTTTGAACTATCACTTTTTGTTTAGAATTATTTAAAGAAATTTTATATAAATTAGTTACGATACTTCTTCTGAATTTTGAAAAAACCCCACTTGAGCTAAAAACATAACCTAGTCCTGATATAGAAATAACTCTATAAATATTTGGAAAAAGTTTTAATCCTAATGATCCAAATATAATAGGTTTAATAGTAATAAGATGAACTATTGATGGAGATAAATTTTTTAATAATAAAATTACTTGAATTAGATACTTTAATGAATTTAAAAAATTATTATTTTTCCTAATATCATGCATCTTATGTAGTCTAAAACCATGATCTTTTAATTCTTTAAATTTATCTGTAAAAAAAGTTGCTATGTGTACTTCATATCCTTCATTCTTTGCAGCAATTGCTATTGGTAATCTATGCGAAACAAAAAACCAATCAATATTAACAATAAAAAGGAGTTTTTTATTCAAAGTAATAATTACAAACTTATATATAAGATGCTATTACTAAAATGTATCAAAATAAAATTACGCAAGGATTAAACTTTAGAAAAAGTTAAATATTTCTCTTTAATATCTTATTTACTATGTGATCAATAAATGATATCAAATATCACATTTAAACTTAAATAATTGGAGTATTTACTTTTTTAATATGAATTTTATAAAATTCAGCTAATAACCAACTTACAATTACCCAAGATATAGGCTGTGTAAAAGTAATACCTGAGAAGAATGCTTGTATAAAGCATGCTAAAAAAGCTAAGAAAGGCACTAAAATATAAGATTTATTATTATTGGAACTGAGTGCAAATGCTTTTCTAATTAAATAGAAAATGCTGAAAATATATGATAAGAAGCCTAATATTCCTGAACCAACAAGTACTTGTAAATAGGTATTATGAGGATCTGGTGGACGTCCACCATATTGAAATGATTTAAAACCTAAAATTTCATTCATCAGTGGATAAGTATTATTTCCAACCCCAAAAGGATATTGAAGGAATATTTTAAAAGCATTGCTCATCATACTTAATCTTTCTTCATTGGATTCTGAACCTAAAGAAGAAGTATATTCCGTTATAATTATGTTTAATATTTGACTCTCAAAAAATAAATAAATAGCATTTATTATAATTATTAAAGATAGTATAAAATAAATATTTTTTCGATTTCTAAAACTATGATACAAAAGTAAAAATGTTAGTAATAAAATTATTAACCATGCTGATTTTGACCAACTTAAAAATGTAATAAATACTATTAGACAAACAAAAATAAAATTAACTAGATTAATTTTTGTTTTCCTTATTAATAGATCCCCAATATATACTGCGTAAACAATTGAAGCTGTATAACCAATATCGTTTTCACCTTTTAAGGCAATTATTAAATTATCTGATGAGATATAGAAGAAATCATAGATATTATAAATTGCTGTAATGAGAAATCCTAAATAAATTCCTTTTTTGGGATTTATATTATATCTATTAATCAAACATCCAATAAAAAAAACACTAAATAAATAAATAACTAATCTTATCAATGAGAGTAAATTTCTGAAACCATAATTTGGATCAATAAAAAAGGAAAATATAACTCCAGGGATTGTTGAAAAGAATAAAAAACTATAAATAATATATAAATCATTAAATGTTTTATAAAACTTCAAAAATTGTAACTGAATAACTTTATATTCTTTTAAAGATAAAATAAAAATAACGCAAATTAAAAATGCAGATATAGCATAATAAGGAATTATTTTTGTATTTCCTGCTGGTAAAGAAAAACCTATAATTGAGAATAAAAAAATTACATGGACTAAACTTACAATTATATTACTTTTACTTATCTGCATAAGAAATTAATCCATTAACCATTTATTAGCAATAATTTTTAAAGAGTTGTTTTTAATATATAAATTTGCATTTTTTATTAAATAATCTCTTTTAGATTTATTTTTTAACAAATCTAATATACAGTTCTTCAACTGAATTTCAGAATAATTTTCAACTAAAAGTCCATTAATATTATTAGAGATAATCTCCGAAGGTCCATAATTGCAATCTACTGCTATAACTGGACAGCCTTGACTCATAGCCTCTTTTATTACATTTGGATAACCTTCATATCTGGAGGATAAAACGAAACAAAAAGCATTTTTATACCAACTCCAAATATCCCTTTTATTTCCTAGCATTATTACATTTTTTTGCATCCCAAGATTATAAATAATTCTATTTAAATTTTCCCTCTCATTTCCCTCACCAATTATTACCAATTTGAGGTTATTATGATTTATTTTCGAAAAACACTTTATTAATCTATCAAACCCTTTTTGATAATTAAGTCTACCAACAGCTAAGATATATTTTTCTTTAGGCAAGTAAGAAATATCTTTTTCTTTAATTTTATTTATTTGAATTAATGGAGGAGGATTTTCAATTGTAAGAATAGAATTTGAATCTAAGTATTTAGTTTTTAATAAATTTTCTATACCTTCTGATACACAAACAACTTTGTTAGGTAATCTATAAATTAAAGGAATAAGAATTTTATAGAAAAAGGGGAATTTATCTGGATCATTTCTTATACTTACAGTTAGTTTATTTAAATTATTTGATAATAAAGCTGCAACGGTTATTGGCAAATTGAAGCTTTCTGTAAAGCTTATAATTTTATCAAATCTATTATATTTTAAATAATTATTTAAGACAAACACTCTTTTAATGAATTGCAAAATTTTGCCAAAAATATTATCTAATGAACCCAAATTTAAATTTATTAATTCTCCACTATATTCATATGCGATTTTTTTATTATCAAAAACTAATATTTTAACCTCATTATTAATTTCCCATTCTTTCGATAAAACAGAAATAACCCTTTCGGCTCCCCCACATTGAAGAGTTGGAATAGCAGCAAGAATTTTCACTAATTTTTTTATTTACTTAAATAAAAAATATTCAAAACCACCTTTTTTTAGATGGTTTTATTAAGAATATATATATTGATTAAATCATTTATATAATGTTTGATGAACTTTAAAATAGTATAATGTAAAAATATTTAATTATTTTAATGCAAACTATAGTTACTGGTTCCGCAGGCTTTATAGGGTTTCATCTTTGCAAGAAATTAATAGAGTCAGGAGAAAATGTTACTGGCATTGACAATCTAAACGCATACTATGATGTAAATCTTAAATTATCTCGTTTAAAAGAATTAAATAATCTTTCAAAAAAAAGTGACAATAATTTTGATTTCATAAAATCTGACCTGGAGGACACTAAAGAAATCAATGATATTTTTAAAGAAAAAAAGCCCAAAAAAGTAGTAAATTTAGCTGCTCAAGCTGGTGTTAGATATTCAATTGAAAATCCCTCAGCATATATTCAATCAAACTTGGTAGGATTCGGAAACATTTTGGAAGCCTGCAGACATAATGAAGTTGAACATCTTTTATATGCTTCGAGCAGTTCAGTTTATGGAGGTAATGTTAAGATGCCCTTTAAAGAACAAGACTCAGTAAATCATCCAATAAGTTTATATGCGGCCTCTAAAAAAGCAAACGAATTAATGGCTCATACATATAGCCATCTCTATAATCTACCTACCACAGGATTGCGATTTTTTACAGTATATGGTCCATGGGGGAGACCAGACATGGCTCTTTTTTTATTTACTAAAGCAATACTTGAAAATAAGCCTATAAAAATATTCAATAATGGTCATATGACAAGAGACTTTACTTATATAGATGATATAGTTGAAAGTATGTTCAGGCTTCTAAATAAAAAACCGTCTTCTAATATAAATTTCAAAAAAGATAATCCTGATCCTGCATCAAGTTGGGCCCCATATAAAGTTTTTAATATAGGAAACTCTAATCCCATAGCATTAATGGATTATATTAAAGCAATCGAGAGCTCTTTAGGTATAGAAGCTAAAAAAGAATATTTACCTATTCAACCTGGAGATGTCCCTTCAACTTCCGCAGATACATCTTTACTTGAGGAATGGATTGGATTTAAACCAAGTACTTCAGTAAAAAAAGGCGTTAATAAATTCGTTGAATGGTACAAGGACTATTATAAAATCTAATTTAAAAAAATTAATGACCGTTTTAATGAATTAAGAATGATTCTTCCAGATTTAAATAAATGCAATATTGCAATCATTGGATTAGGTTATGTAGGGTTGCCCCTTGCCGTCGAATTATCAAAAGTTAAGAAGAGCCTTATTAGTAATGAGATACTTGATAGAAAAATTATTGGTTTTGATATCAACTTAAGCAGGATAGAAGAGCTAAAAAAAGGCATAGACAAAACGAAAGAGATCTCTAGTGAAGATTTAGCCAATGCTACAAACCTTACATTAAATTCTGATAAATCTTCACTTCAAGAAGCAGATGTTTTTATAATAACTGTACCAACGCCTATAAATAAAAACAAAAACCCAGATCTAGAAGCTCTAATTAAAGCAAGCCAGCTTGTAGGGTTATCAATAAAAAGTAGAAATTTAAGATTTAAAGATAAAGGTATTAAAAATACATGCGTTGTAATTTATGAGAGTACTGTATATCCTGGTCTTACAGAAGAAATATGTATCCCAATAATAGAAGAATATTCAGATGAGAAGTTAGATTCTTGCCAAAATGGATATGGTTTCGTTTGCGGTTATAGCCCAGAAAGAATTAATCCTGGCGATAAATTACATAACTTGATTAATATCAAAAAAGTTACTAGTGGAAGTAATGATAAAGCTGCCGATTGGATAAATAACTTATATAGATCAATAATTGTAGCGGGTACTTTTAAAGCAACCTCTATCAAAGTAGCTGAAGCGGCCAAAATAATTGAAAATACTCAAAGAGATTTAAATATAGCTTTAATAAATGAGCTTGCAATGATTTTCAATAAATTAGGTATTAGCACTAATGATGTACTTGAAGCGGCAAATACAAAATGGAATTTTTTACCTTTTAGGCCAGGTCTAGTAGGAGGACATTGTATTGGAGTAGATCCCTACTACTTAACACATAAATCTGAACAAATTGGTTATCATCCTCAACTTTTATTAGCAGGAAGAAAGATTAATGATGAAATGGGAAAATATGTAGCTAATGAAGTTATAAAATTGATCATTAAAAAAAGACTAAATCCAGTTGAAGCAAATATTTTAATTCTTGGTTTATCTTTTAAACCAAATTGTCCAGATTTGAGAAATACAAAGACCTTAGACATAATTGATACTCTTTGTGATTATGGTATTAATATTGATATATATGATCCATGTGTAGATAAAGATGAAGCTTTAAGGAAATATGGTTTTAAATTAATTACAAAGCCTTCGATCAATAGATACAGTGCTATTATAGTAACTGTTTCTCACGAAGAATTTATTAATTTAGATGATTATATTATTTTATCTTGGTTAAAGACCGGAGGTCTTGTTTTTGAAATCATGCCTATATTATCAAAAATTAATACACAATACTCAATTTAAAAACTAGTTTAATTAACTAAAGATTTTGTTCTATGGATTTTGAAGATCGAAAAAAAGAATCTTTTTTATTCTCTATAGGCAGTTCATTTCTTTGGAAAGGATTAGATAGATTTATAACTTTTTTAAAACACATATTGATTGCAGCCTTTATTGGATTAAGTGCTCAATTAGATGTTTTTTATATGAGTATTAGTTTTTTCGGAATCTTTATATATTCTTGGGCAAATTTAGTTGATTTAATAGCTGTGCCAAAGCTTGTTAATAGATGGCAAGAAAAAAATATAAAAGAATTTAAATTACTTTCTGGAGGTTTTATAAATTTATCTTTTTTAATATCTATCTTTCTTTTATTAATAATTTTATTTTTTAGAAATAATATTTCAAATTTAGCAATAGGTTTTGATACTGAAAGAAAACAGTTTTTAGCAGAATCTTTTGTTCTTCTTTCTCCAGTAATCTTTTTATACATTCCAAATAGATTGCTCACATCAATATTAAGATCAATAAGAAGATTTTCTCTTGCTTATATTTCCGAATTTATTATTTCATTTACTACATTAATTATTATTTTACTTTTTAAAAATAATCCAAAAATAATTTTCATATCTTTTAGTATTGCTACTTTTTCCTCATTCTTATATCTATTGATTTTTTCTTATAAATTTTTTAATTTAAGAGGATCTCCTTTTTCTCCAAAAATTTTAAATTTCTTTAAAATCGTACCGAGTTTATTTTTACTAAATTCTGCTCATTATTTTTATGCTTTAACAGATAAAGTATTCATTTCCTATTTACCAATTGGTAGTGTATCTGCTTTATCTTATGCATTATCGTTGGTGACTTTGATGCCTGGATTGTTATCTTTAGGGGGAGGCTTTTTAACCATAATTTCAGAAAAAGAAGATTTTAATTTTAGATCTAAAAAATTAAATGATCTAATTTCGCTAATAATATTCATAGGAATACCAATAACAATCTTTTTACTATTAGAGGGTAACAGTATTACTCAGATTTTACTTCAGAGAGGCATGTTCTCTAATGATGATACTTTGAAGGTTGGAAAAGCTATTTCAGCATATACTTGGCTAATAATTCCAAATTTAATAAGTGGTCCTATAGATCAAATATTTTTCATTGAAAATAAAATTAATTTAATGACAAGGAGAATAATTTATCCAACTTGTTCAAATATATTTTTAAATTATTTATTCTTATTTGTATATGATTTGGGCATTTTTGGTATAGCTTTAGCAACTTCAATATCTTACTGGATAATGTTTTTTGTGAGTATTAATGGACTAAATAAAATTGGATATATTATTGATTATAAAAGACATTTAAAATGGTCAATTTGGAATGGCCTTTTTATCTCCATAGTTTATTTAGCAGTAAAAAATAATTTTTTATCTATCGATAATATATTCTTAAAAAGCTTATTTACCATATTTTTGTTTATATTAATCTTAGTTTTTTCATCTTGTATCTATCCAGGTAAAGAGAAATTACTTATTTCATCTATTTATAAAAGAATAAAATCAAAACTTATAATATAATGGCACTAATTAGCATAATAACTCCAACTTATAATAGAGCAAAAGAAATTGAAAGATTATACAAATCTTTGAAGAGTCAAACTCTCCAAGATTTTAAGTGGATTATTGTTGACGATGGTTCGAATGATAATACTTTTGAGGTAATAAAAAATTTTAAAGATAAAAGAATAAAATATATATGGCAAGAAAATAAAGGCGTAAATTTTGCTAGGAACAGAGGTGATCAAGAAATCAAAAAAGAATATGTCATATATTTAGATAGTGATGATATTTTATTTGAGAATACTACATTAGAATTTATGTATAAAGAGATAAAAAATTCTGGTGATGAAATTGGAAGAGTTGATTTAAATGTAGTAAATTTTTCAAAAGAGGAAAATATGAAGATTAAGCATAATAGATTAATTGTTAATTATGAAGATGCAATTTGCGAAAAGAAAATTCATGGAGAAGTTTTTTCAATTTATAAAAGTGAAACCATAAAATTCTCAAACTGGCCAGATATAGATGGTATGGAGGCTATAAGGCACTGGAGAATTCTTAAATACAAAACAGCACTCTTTATAAATAAACCAGGAAGGATTTATTTTGATCAAACAAATGTAAAAAGGTTGTCTAATCCAAAAGGATTGATTAAAAGAGCAAAAAGTCTTAAAAAGGGATGTGATATTTTAATTAGAGAACATCTTGAAAATTGGAAGTTATTATGTCCTGCCCAAATAGGAAAGTACAATTACAATAAAGTTCTTTATTCATTATTATCTGATGATTATGTAGATGTTTTTAATAGTGTCCGACTTGCAATAATTTATGGCGAATATAAAATAAAATTTAAAACTATTATGCTTTGCATCCTCTTTGTTTGCCCTTTAGCTTTAAGAAGGAAAATCTTTATATTTCTTAGATAAATTAATGAAGAAGATATTTGCTATAAGAGATGATGACTTGAGTTATTGGACTAAAGTTGAAGATATTAGAAAAGCATATGAAGAAATTTTTTCAGAAGGAGGTAAAGTATGTTTTTCTGTTATTCCTTTCTCAATAAAAGCTTTAAACAGGGGTTCTGAAAGAGATTTTTATATAAAGGAAAATAGTTATCAACCTATACATAAGAATACTTCAATCATAAAATATCTTAAAAGTTTAATCAAAAATCAATTAGCTGAAATCCTTTTGCATGGTTATGATCATACCTATTTATTAAAAGACAAAAATAATGTTTTGATTCCTCCCCTAGAAGGAAAAATTAAACCAAATATTATTAGCTGGTATCCAGAATGTATTTATAAATCAGAAAATAGAGTATTAGATGAAATGTTAAGAGGAAAAAATTATTTAGAAAATGTATTTGAATGTAATATTACAACATATGTTCCAGCAAGTAATAGAATAGGCAGAGTTGTAAGAAATATGACAATGAATTTATGTTCTGCTCCTCCCACAATAAAGGAAAGAGGTTTGAGAGAGGGTATAAAAATTTGGTATAAACATAAATTCTTTAGATTAATTAATGGATATACTTTTAGCGGGGTTACAAAATGTAGTAATCATTTAGAAATAGCTGCTTTTGGTTTGGCTAGTAAAAATTCATTTAATAAAACGAGTGAATTATTGGAAAAAAGTTTCGTAAAAAATCTACCTTTTGTATTATCTACTCATTACTGGGAATTAAATAAATATCCTGAGAGGAGGAAATTTATCAAAGAATTAGTTAACAAATCAGAAAATCTTTCAGGGAGAAATGGCTTTTTAAGTGAAATATTTAATTCAATTGAATCATGATTAAAAATCTTTTTAGAAATTTATATCTTAAAAGAGATATCTTAAGAGTTGATAAGGCTGCAAGAAATAAATCTTGGGAAAGATTATCATGGTGCAAATCCCAAATGAATGATTATTCATTTAAAAAGGCCAAAGAAATAGTGGAATATAGTTTTCTTAATTGTGAATTTTATAATAATAAATATAAAAATGTTGGATACGAGAATGGGGACCTGAAGTCTTGGAAAGATTTTGAAAAATTACCCATACTTACAAAAGATGATTTAAGAGAGGCAATTAATGACAAATCAATTTTCTCAAATCAATCAAATTTTAAATTAATAAAAACATCTACATCTGGCTCTACTGGAGTCCCTCTTACTTTATATTTTGATCATATTGGCTTAAAAAAAAGGTCAGAAAATCTTTGGAGAGTTTCAAAATTATTTGGTATAGGTTATGGTAAATCTGTTGTACAACTTTGGAGGAAAAAAAAGCAAACTCTTTCGCAAATATTTCAGCAGAAGATAGGTTCAAGCCTCACAATACCAGTTTTAGATGTTGAAAATGCAGCTTATAACTCCTTAAGTGAAAATGATTTAGATATTATTATTGAAAAAATCTTAAATTTTGATGCAAAAATAATAACAGGTTATGTAAGCGCACTAGATAGCATTGCTACAAGAATACTTCAAAAAAAAATTAAAATTAATAGTTTGAATCATATTATTACTGCTGCGGAAGCGCTAGATGAAACAACCTGGAGCAAATTTGAAAGAACTTATGGATGTGCAGTTCATAATTTTTATGGAGGTACTGAAGTTCCTTGCCTAGCATTAAATATTGATGCTAATCATGAAATGTCAACTTTTGATGATTATCATCGACTGGAAGTCGTTAATGAAAAAACATGTTTAGAAGAAAGAAATGAAATTGGTAAAATTTTAGTTACTGATTATTTTATGAAAGCAATGCCTCTAATTCGTTATGAAAATGGAGATCTTGGCCAACTAAGTGCCTCTAATATAGCGAATCACCCCTTCAGATATTTAAATAAAATATTAGGTCGCATAAATGATAAATTTTACCTACCAAATGGGAAGATAATTTATTCTCATATATGGCATATTTATTTCAGAGAAATTAATGATATTAAAAGATTTAAAGTAATTCAAACAGCCCCTAATAATATCAATATTTTTCTAGAAACTAACAATATTGAAAACTTAAATAGTCAAATCAAAGAACTGAAAATGAATGTTAAAAAATCTCTAGGCCAAAATATTAATATAAATTGGAAGCTAGTAAATCAAATTGGTCTTGATAAAACATCAAAATTTAGAGCCGTTCAGTCTTTAATCAACTAATAAAAATGAAAAGAATAAATACTACTGAATTTATAAAAAAGTTAACACCTTATAAAGTAAGTGAAAGGATTCCCGAGAATATTTCAAATGACGGAATATTCAAACTTGATTGGAATGAAGCTTCACATACAGGATGTATTAAAGTAAAAGAGAAATTAATTGAATTTCTGCAAAATAATGATTTGTCAAGTTATCCAAATCCAACTAATAAAAGACTTATTAAACTATTAGCTTCTTATTCAAAAGTTAATTTAGATGAAATACAGTTTTTTAGTGGATCAGATGAGGCTTTGGATTATATAAGTAAAACTTTTATTGCGCCAAATGATGACGTAGTTTCGTTATCTCCAAATTATGATAATTTTCGCGTATTTGCGGAAGGCTGTGGAGGAAATTATATTGAAAAATTTTATGATGAAGCATTTAAAAATGAGATAGAAAATTTAATGTCTATTAGTTTTAAACCCAAAATTATTTATATATCAAATCCAAATAATCCAATGGGAAATGTTCTTTCAATTAACCAAATTGAAAGTATTTTAGATAAATTCAATGAAACTTTAGTAATAATTGATGAAGCTTATTATGAATTTAGTGAAGTATCAGCTGCAATTCTTATTAACAAGTATCCGAATATTATCATTTCTAGAACTATGTCTAAAGCCTTTGGAATGGCAGGTATAAGATTTGGTTACTTAATATCAAATAAATTATTAATTGAATCAATCAATAGAATAAGAAATCCAAAAGGTATTAATGTACTTGCTCAAATTGCAGCAGAAACAGCATTAGAGAATATGAAAGATACAGAAAGTTATGTGCAAGATGTTTTTCAAAACAAACAAAGAATTATTAAATGGTTAAAATCAAAAGGAAAGATAGTTCAGGACTGTAAAGCAAACTTTATAATGATCAAATGTAAATACCCTAAAAAATTTGTTAGTGAAATGCTTAAAAATGGCATCTTAATCAGAGATAGATCTTCGATGCCTTTAGTTGAAGGTTATGTTAGGATGACCATAGGTGGCAATGAAACTTTTGAACCAGTTTTAAAAGCCTTAAATAATTCTATTGATTTTATACAAGAATATTGGCGATAGTATTAAAAACTAAAATTGCTTTTGTAGACGTTTGCGGTACTTTAGTAGATCTAAATACTATGAACAAATACATAGAATATTTTTTTAATAAAAATAATTTTTTTTTAAAACAAAGAGTCTTGATAAATTTATTTAAAGCGTTATCAAGAGTTGGGTTTTTAAGAGGTAAAAAATTAAGAAATGCATATTTAAATATGCTTAAGAACATTGACAAAAATAGTTTTGAAAAATATATCGACCAATTTTTTTATGATCATTGTAAATATAATTTAAATTATGAATTATTAGATTTCTTATATAGTTTGCAAAAAAAGGGTTACAAAATCATAATTGTATCTGCAAGTTTAATGACAATTTGCAAAATGATCAGTCTCAAATTAAAATTTGATGCATTTATTTGTACTAATTTAGAAGTTATCAATAATAAGTTTACAGGAAAAACAGTAGGAGGATTTTGTGAGGGTATGAAAAAAGTAGAAAGTATAAAGAATTTTCTACAAGTTAATTCTATGCAGACTTCAAATACTATAGGATTTGGCAATAGTATTGAAGATAAAGAGATGTTAAGTTTTTGTCAAAAAAGCTATGTTATTTGGGCCAATGAAAATATGAGGGTTTTAGCAAATAAATATAATTGGCTAATAGGAGTAAATCCATTAATAGATACCTATTAAAATGAAAATTTTAATAGTTAATAGACTAATGGGTATATTATTTGGCGGAGGCGAAACTACTGATTTTAATGCGGCAAAATATTTAACTAAAAGAGGCCATCAAGTTACAATATTAACATCTGAAAAACTATTTTCAAAATCAACATTAGCATTAAATAAAGTTAGAGTAGTAAAATTAAAAACACCTTATTTAAGAGGTATATCATACAAATTTGCCGATAAAAATAACTTTATTTCAGCTTTTTTAATATATTTAGATTTACTCATTTTTGAAATTATTTCTTATTTTTGGATTATAGAAAATAATCCAAAAAATAATTTTGATATTATTCAAAATTGCTCATTATTTAATTTGCCAATTCTAATCTTAAATACATTAAAAATACCATGCATAAGTTGGCTACCTGGTCCACCATCAAATTTCCAAAAATATTTAATAAAAAAATTAATGAAAAATAAAAAGTTTTCTATGTTTACAAGAGGTGCCCCAGTTCAGAGCTTAATAGAAATGGGTTATCTACAAGGTAAAGAATTTTATTCAATACCACCTGGTATTGACTTTAATTTAGTAAAAAACAATAGTTTAAATGAATCATTAAAGAGTAAATACAAAATAAACAAAAATATATTTGTTGGATTTACAAGTGCAAGATTAGTAAATATAAAAAATCATAGGATGATTCTTGATGCATTGAAATTAGCCAAAAATAAAAGAATGAAAATAAAATGGATTTTTGCAGGCGATGGACCACTCGAATTAAGTCTTAAAGAATATGCAAGTGAACTTAAAATACAGGATGATTTAATCTGGCTTGGTCAAATTAAAAAAGAAAAAGTTCATGAAATATTAAATATTGTAGATGTAGTAGCCATAACTTCTTTCTATGAAAATTATTCTAATGCCGTTCTAGAAGCATTTGCTCATAAAGTGCCTGTAATTGGAACTAATGTAGGCTATTTAAAAGAACTAATAAGAATTTCAAAAGCTGGAATTACAATTGAATCAAATAAACCCGCCGATATGGTAGATGCAATTAAAAAACTAAAGGACGATAAATTTAGAAATTTATTGGGCGATAATGGTGAAAAATTTGCAAGCTTTCACGATTGGGAGAGAGTAACGTTAGATCTTGAAAATTTATATAGAAAAATTATTTAAAAAAATTTTTTAAATGTATTTTTAAATTAAAATTTATTTTTTAAATTCATAATTGAGTTAATTTCTTATTTAGTTTATATTTTTGATATACAAAATAATAATAATTACACTTTTAATATTAATTATTTGCTAAGTTCGAATTAAATAACATAATCTTAAATATTTATTTAAAAAAAAATTGAGATAATTTTATGAAAATAAAAATACTTCATATAATAATAGCTTTAAATATTGGAGGATCCGAGAGAAGTCTTCAAAAACTAATTTATAATATTGATAATAATATATTTGAAAATAGAATTTTATGTATTTTTTATAAGGGTTATATTGGGAAAGAAATTGAAAAAAAAGGTTTTAAAGTTTATGTTCTTTTTCGGAAGAATTATATAATTAGTTTTTTAAAGTCAATAAAAAAAATTAGAAAATATAAACCAGATATTGTTCAAACTTGGTTACCCCATGCAGACTTTTTAGGTGGATTTATCGCATTTTTAACAGGATCTAATAATGTAATATGGAATTTAAGATTAAGCAACATTGAATTTAAAAAAAATAAATTACATTCATTATTCTTTATAAGATTTAATGCATTATTGTCTTGGTTTGTACCTAAAAAAATAATCTGTAATTCTAGTAAAGCATCAAAGGTTCATATAAATATTGGATATAAAAAAGATAAAATATGCTATGTCCCAAATGGATTTGATACAGATAGATTTAACTCTGATAAGCAAATTAGAAAAAAACTAAGAAAAAATTTAAATATTCCAAATGAATCAAAGGTTTTTGGTCTTATTGGTAGATACACTCCTCTAAAAAATCATATTGGTTTTTTAGATGCAGCTAGATTAATTTTAAGAAAAAATACCAATGTTTTTTTTCTCTTGGCAGGAGAAAATATCGATCAATATAATATTGAATTAATGAAAATAATAAAAAAAAATAAATTAGAAAAAAATATAATATTGCTTGGAATTAGAGATGATATAGAGAATGTAATTAATTGCTTAGATTTTTCTATTTGTTGTTCATTCGGAGAAAGTTTTCCAAATATTATAGGTGAATCAATGAGTTGCGCAGTTCCTTGTATAGTATCAAAAGTTGGAGATTGTTCAAAAATTATCGAGGATAGTGGATGGATATTTAAATCTACAAGTTCAACTGATATTGCAGACAAACTTAATAAAGTATTGAATTTATCAGACTATGAAATTGAAAAAAAAGGTTCAATAGCAAGATCAATAATAAAAGAAAAATATTCAATGGATATATCAGTTAGGAAATATGAGAAGATATACATAGCAATTATGAAAGAAAATTAATGTGTGGATTCATTGGTTTTTTTGATCCTAAAGGCTTAGATAAAAACGAAAGTTTATTTCTTCTAGATAAATTATCGAAAAAAATTATTCATAGAGGTCCTAATAGTTATGGAAAATGGATTGATGCAAATTCTGGGATCGCTTTTGCTCACAGAAGATTAGCAGTTTTGGATATTTCAAATAATGGAAATCAGCCTATGGTTTCTAATAGTAATAGATTCATAATTGTATTTAATGGTGAGATTTATAACCATATTTCATTAAGAGAAAAATTAAGAAGAGAATATGGATACAAAGATTGGCGAGGAAATTCTGATACTGAAACCTTATTAGCTAGTTTTGAATTTTATGGAATAGAAAAAACCTTAAATATTTGTAGAGGAATGTTTTCTTTTTGTCTATGGGATCTAAAAAGAAAAATACTCATATTATGTCGTGATAGATTTGGAGAAAAGCCCCTATATTATGGTTGGAATAATGGAACTTTTATTTTTGGTTCGGAACTTAAAGCTATTAAACAACATCCAAAATTTGTAAATAAAATCCGTCGAGAATCTATTGATGATCAATTAAGACTAAAATATATCCCATCTCCTTACTCAATATATGAAAATATATATAAATTAAAGCCAGGAAATTTAATTAAGGTAAGTCTTGAAAATCCTTATAAAGAAATTGAGAATATTAATTATTGGGACTTTAAGGATAATATTTATAAATCGAAATTAAATGAAATTGATTTGGCTGACGAAGAAATTTTATCGATGCTAGAAGAAAAATTATTTGAGGTTATAAAATTGCAAATGATTTCGGATGTAAATATTGGTTCTTTTTTGTCCGGGGGTATTGATTCCTCTTTAATTACAGCATTAATGCAATCCTCTTCAAATAAGCCTATTAAAACTTTTAGTATTGGATTTGAGGAGGATTCTTATAATGAGGCGGCTAAAGCTAAAGAGATATCTTCATATTTAGGGACTGATCATACCGAAATGTATCTGAATTCAAATGATGCATTAAAAATTATACCCGAAATACCTTATATATATGATGAACCCTTTTCCGATGCATCTCAAATACCAACTATAGCCTTATGTAAATTAGCAAAACAAAAAGTTACGGTTGCTTTGTCTGGAGATGGAGGTGATGAATTATTTGCAGGCTACAGTAGGTATCTTTTAGTTGATAAGTTATTAGATAAATCAAATTTTATTCCAATAAAATTAAAAAAATACGCTTCTAAGATATTGAGTCTTATAAATAATTCTATATGGGACCAATCTCTTGATCTATTAAATATAAATGATGGTTCTTATAAAATAAATAAGCTAATTTCATTTTTAAATAAGAATACATTTGACGAAATGTATTATTCTTTATTAAATAATTGGAGCACTATTAACAATCTTGTATTTGGTATAGATAAAAAAAATAAAAGAAATTTGTTAAATCAATATTCATTTTTAGATAATTATGTACAAAAAATGATGGCAATAGATTCTACAGGATACTTAATTGACGATATCATGGTAAAAGTTGATAGAGCTTCAATGTCAACCAGTCTAGAAACAAGGGCTCCATTTTTGGATCATGAATTAACTAATTTAGTTTGGAGATTTCCCTTCAAAAAGAAAATAAAACAAGGAAATACAAAATGGATACTAAAAGAAATATTAAAGAGATATTTACCAGAAAAAATAATCATTAAAAAAAAGAAAGGCTTTACACTCCCTATTTCAAACTGGCTAAAAAATGATTTAAAAGATTGGGCAGAGTCGCAATTAAATATAACTAGATTAAAAAATGAAGGATATTTAAATCCATATATTATAAACAAAGTTTGGGAGGAGCATAAGAAAGGTAATAATTGCTATCAATATGACTTATGGAATGTATTAATGTTTCAATCATGGCTAGAAAATAATTAAAATTAATCTTATAAAGTTTCAACAATTTTCTTTTGTAAGTCATGCATTAATTTTACGAATTTAAATTGATAGTTATCATTTAAACTTAAAGAATACTTCCAAATACCATAATTTTCTAAATTATACTTTGTTTTAGGTACAGGATTAGGTTGATAAAAAGGGCTTACCTCAAGAATAAAAGGGGTAGTATTAATATCATCATTTTCCCAAGCTATGTCAAAAGCTCCTGTTCTAATATTTAAGCGTAAAAAATTATCTATTATCCAGTTTCTCCATTGATTAGGAAAGTTTTCAAAATCAACAATGTTACCTTTAGAAGTTGATGTAGGTTTCCACTGATCAGAAATATTGATGCGCCAGTAATGAGAAACTATTTCCTCCTTAACAAGGATAACCCTTAAGTCTTTCCTCATATTTAAAAGTTTTTGAATAAGTATTGTAGGAGATTTAGCGGATCTTCTAACTTCTTGAATAGTATTTATTAGATCTTGTTTATCTTTTATCAAATAAATACCATTACTTGAACAAGAATGTATTTCTTTTATTAAAAAAGGTAATGACCATTTTGAAAGTATTAAATCAGCATTATTTGTGCGGATATCAATTTGTTCAGTCTCAGGAGAATTAATTTCAAGATTTTTAAAGATACTGTGCATATATGCCTTATTTTCCCAAAGTAATACTTCTTTACTATTTGGGAAAATGACATTATTTTGAGATTCTAAATTTGAAACAATATGTTTATATATCGAAGTATAGTTTTTAAATTCAAAAACGTTAGGCGAGTTACTTAATGTAAAATAAATATTCTTATTATAAAATCTTCCTATTTTCTTACTTGTAAAAATAGAAGCAGAGCCTTTATTTTTTTGAAGCCAATACCATGTAGAAAGTATTCTTTGTAGATTATCTTTTTTAAGAAAAGAAAATGAAAATAAATTTGGCGCCCAAATAATATATTTTGATTTTTTATTATTAAAGGTTGGAATACCAGTTATTTTTAATGTATAAAATAATTTTAAAGCTATTATAAAAAATTTTTTCATTATATTTTCATTTTAGATTTACTTTTGAATTGATTGCAAAAATTCATAACCAAAGTACCTTACATTAGGTAAAAGCTTTATTTCCTTTATAATATCCTCGTAAAGTTTTAAATCATTATTCTCATGATTAAAACTCAAATCATCGTAACAAATAATCTCTAAATTACTAACAGTTTTAAAAAAGTTTATTTTATCTTTGGGAGAAGAAACCAGATATAATTTATCAAACTTAATTCCCTTTAAATTAAGCCATAAATAAGTAAAAAACCAAGACCTCAAGGGTCTTGCAGATAGAATGAAGACATGATGTTGATTTAATTTATATTCATTACATAAATTAACTACCTTAGGAAAAGATAGGATTTGTAAATACCTAAAAATATTAAATTTTTTTCTTTTTTGAAGTAAAGGCCATGTATTAGCAAGGGTATTATCAATATCAAAAAAAACAATAGGAAGCTTAGTCTTATTTATTTTCAAAAATTCTTTATGTCTTGAAAGATTATATTTTTTGTAAAAAACTTGAATTTGAATTTTTAATTTTTTTTTAGAATTAAATATATCCATTTAATTTGAAAAATAACCTCTTAATGAATCTAAAATATAATTATTTTCATCTTTAGTTCTGCACGCAATCCTTGCATATTCTCCGTCTAATCCGATCTTATCCGAGCAGGATCTGAAGTATATGCCATATTTAACTAAAAGGTTAATTACAAAGTCAAATGATTTTTCTCCATTAAGAATTTCTACTAATGCAAAATTAGCCATTGATGGATAAACATTTAATTCAGTAAATTGATTTAAATCGTTAAAAAACTCTTGAGCCTCATTAATATACTTTAATCTTAAAGTGCTATATTCTTTTAAAAAAGATTTATCTTTATAAAGCTTGAAAAAATACTCTGCAAGTCCTGAAGAATTCCAAAGGTAACCATTTTTCAAAAGGCTTTCTACTTTATTTTGATTCATAATTCCATATCCAGCTCTTATTCCTGCAATACCAAAGTCTTTAGACATACTTTTAATTACTATTACATTTGGAAATTGATTAATTAATTCACCTGCAGAAATTTGGCTTTTATTATCATCTTCAAAAGCAAAATGTATAAAACTTTCATCTATAAGGATATTATCAACATCTTTTAGTTGACCAATAATATCTTTTAAGACATTAAATGGTACATAAGATCCATCTGGATTATTAGGATTAATTATTACAACTGTTGAAGGATTATGACGTTTAACAAAGTCTACGTATTTATCAGGTTCTAGCTTAAAGTTTAATTCTTTTTTGAGTTTATAAAATAAAACTTCAGTTTCTTTAGGAACAAATTCATAATATGATGAAAATGTAGGTATATTAACTATGATTTTGGGACCGCAAAAATTGTGAAGACAAGCTTGGATTATTTCAATTGCCCCATTACCCACAAAAATATTCTTGGGATTAATATTAATAACCTTTGATATATCTGAAGCAATAAGCTCATTTTGAGAAGGGTAAAATTCTAATACCTCTCTGAGTAAACTAGTATTAACAATTTCTTTTTCTAAGTATTTTATAAACAATTCTGTAGCATAAGGATTAGATAGAAAACAAGCATCGACATTTATCTTCAATTCAGGTATTTCATGTCTAATAGCATTAATACTAGGACTATGGGACCCAGAAGATTCCTTTAAAAGACTTATTTTATCAACGAGATTTTTTTCTATTTCTAGCTTTCCCATTTAAATAATTATTTAATATCTAATTTATTACATTTAGAATCCTTTTGTGTTTGCGAGTATAAGTTATGAACAATTTATAAAAAAGTTTACTAAATAGTACTAAAGTCTTTTAAATTTGTTTATTTATCGATAGATAGCGATTATAGTATCATAATTTTTTGTCTTAAAATAATCAGTCTTCATTAAATAAGTATGATGGCCAAATATTGTACGAATGAAAAAAGACAAATATTTACCAAACCTATTTTCACCAAAATAGAATTTTTTATTAATAATATAAAAACTATATCCAAGGTTTTTTAAATAATTAATAACTTTACTAGAACCATTTTTGATTTCCTTTTCGTGCTGTTCAAATAATATTATTGGTCTATTTTCTTTGATAATATTTTTAGAACCTAATAAAGCTTTTAATTCATGTCCCTCTATATCAATTTTTATTAGTCCTATTTTTGCCAGCCTTAAAGAATTAATCTGATCTGCACGTTTTACTTCTATTAAAGAAATTTTATTTTTAAGATTATTTTTTAATTCATTTTTACTTATGATATGAGAACCACCTAAATTTGATTTATTTGTAGATAAGTAAAACTTTCCTTTACTATCACTTAAACCAAATTTGAAAATTTCTATATTTTTTTTTTCACAATAATATTTAGCATTAATTTTCAATAAATCATAAGTTAAAGAATTTGGCTCAAAAGCATATACTTTTTCAAAAAATTTTGAAAAAAATATACTATGGTTTCCTATATTAGCTCCAATATCTAGTACAGAAAGATCTTTAAAATTTGGTATATTTTTCTTTATAAATTCTTCTAAAAAAGCTAATAATTCATCTTCATATTTTCCATAAATATTTATAATATTTCCGATATGATCAAATGATAAAATAGCTAGTTGAGGATTATTTAATAAATGTTTTTTAGCAAGATCCTGAAGCACTCCAGCCAGTATTATTTTAAAAATTCTTAAGGGATCGAACTTCTTCATTTTTTGAAAATAATTTTATAAATAAAATTAAAAATATAAAATATAAAGCATTATAGTTTAAGTTTTATACAATTTGGTTAAAATAATATTTAAAAATAATGGTATATAATTAATATTTAGGCCCTAATTTCTGAAATTTCTAAAAGTGAAAACATCTAATAATTTAGTCTGTCCAAGTTGCGGTTCTAATAATTTAATAAATAAGGATTGCCAAATATGTCTTGAATTTAGATGCACCACAACTCTAAATATACCAACCATTAAAAGTAATCTAACAGAGAAATTTTCAAACTATACAAAGAATTCTGGTTTAGATGCTTATAAAAGTTCTGAACCAATGCAAGAGTCAGATTATTATCCAAAATACATTCCCAAAGGTTCTGAATTAATTCTTGATGTTGGAGGAGGCGATGGAAATGCTTTAGCAAAATTTGCAAGAGAAAACCAAAAATCAAGAGTTTATGTTTGTGATACTGATCTCTCTAATCTTATTAAAGTGCCCACTAGGGAAATATCTAATCTTTATCCAATTTGCTGTCAAGCGGATATGATGCCATTCAGTAATGGATCTGTAGATGTTATTTTCTCTTTATTCATGGTTGAACATATGGAAGATTATGTATATAGTGACTTTCTTTTTTCAGCAGCAAAGTTATTAAAGCCAGAAGGAAAATTGATTATTGCCACAGATGCTCCCTTTTATGACAAATATGTCCATCCAATTCTTAGGTTTTTAAAAACGAGGAAATGGATGACAACTAGATTCCTAGAGAAATATGATGCATTAAAACCTAAAATCCACCACCATAATTTAAAGTCCGCAATAGCATCGGCAAAATTTATTGAAAAACATGGATTTTTTGTTCAAGGAATTCAAAGACATTTGTTTGCTGGAAGACACTTTCCATTTAATTTCTTCTATGAGCTATCACCACCATTAATAATGGATATTGCATCTACAATGTATGTTATTTCTTGTAAGAACAAATCTTAAAACTATAAAACCTCTTTATGTAAGAAATTCCTATAATTTTAAGAATGGCTATCGTGATAAATGCACCCTTTTTTTTGAAAAATCGTATTTAAAACATACCTATTTTTATCTTTTCTCCACCCAATAGAAGTTATTAGATTGCTTATTAGATTGCTTATTAGATTCTCATCATTTCTACACTGGTCTGATAATTTTTCTAAATTACACTCCTCCAATTAAATTCCAAACTTTTCCGTTATAGCAGCTATTTACCTTTCTAAAAATTTAACCCATTCAAG
>MDTA01087213.1_pt1 | contig 27878 bp, 27 predicted proteins | sample 811151 | NCBI WGS metagenome assembly MDTA01 (sample SAMN05326648, study PRJNA326480) | marine metagenome | isolation source: seawater | place: Indian Ocean: South | collected 2010 | reverse complement strand
GATGTTGTCTTCTTTGCTGATGTTGTCTTCTTTGCTGATGTTGTCTTCTTTGCTGATGTTGTCTTCTTTGTAGTTTCTACTTCTTTTTTTGGAGAAGCCTTTTTCTCACTTATACTTTGAATAATGATTTCAGTTATAGATTGTCTGTGACCATTTTTAACTTTGTAGCCCTTGCGTCTTTTCTTTTTAAAAACAATAACTTTATCATCTTTTTTATGAGAAACAACTTTAGCCTCGACAGATGTGCCTAAAAGATTTGGTTTACCAACCTGAACTTTTTTCCCGTCATCAACAAGCAAAACGTTATCAAAGGAAATTTTTGACCCTTCTTTTGCATCAATTCTGTTTACAAAAAGCTTTTGATCTTTTTCAACTTTGAATTGGCTACCCTGTATTTCAACTACTGCGTACATTGTTAATTTTTGAATTGCAAAAATAAACTATTTATTAAAATATACAATAGATATTAAGCTTTATAGTTCTATCCAGTTTTGATTATTTAGGGACCAATTAACAACTTGTTTTATCCTCTCAGTTAACTTGATTGATGGCTGCCAGCCTAATTTTTTCATTTTTTCACCAGAAAGTGAATATCTAAGGTCATGACCAGGTCTAGACGAATGGAAATCGACCATTTCATATTTTAATTCTTTATTTTGACAATTTGCGATTATTTGAGCAAGCTCTAAGTTATTCAACTCTTCTGATCCAACAATATTAAATTTTGGACATTTAGCCCCTCCATAATCAACTTCATTTTGTAATTTTTTTGTTAGTATAAAAAAAATTGCTTCTGCAACATCTTCGGCATGAATATAATGACGTGATCCTGGAATTTTTTTTGTTTTATCAGAGTGAATAGTTACTGAATCTCCGTCCCTAATCTTTTTAATACACATAGGTATGAATTTTTCAGGATGTTGTCTCTCTCCAAATACATTCATCGTGTGTGTTATATAAACAGGAAGTTTATATGTATTTTCATAGGCTACAGCTAGCTCCTCTCCGCCAGCTTTTGTAGCACTATATGGGTTTGTTGAATTATACCTATCATTCTCCTTATAGTCTATTCCTTTTGGGGCAGGACCAAAAACTTCATCAGTGCTAAAATAAATAAACCTCTCTAGTCTATTTGATTCATTAATTATTCTTGCATATTCAAGAATATTAGCAGTCCCAACCACATTATCTAATACAAATTCCATTGGATAATCAATACTTCTATCAACATGAGAGCCTGCAGCTAGATGCAATATAATATCAATTTCACCTATTTCATTTTTTATCCAAGGATTAATTTCAGATTTAAGATCATGATAAACAATTTTAACTCTTGACTTATCAATTTTAGAAGAAATTGATAGTATGCTATCAAGACGATTTAAATTACCGCTATAATCAAGTCTATCAAGAGAAACAATATTCCAATCAGTATTTTTTAACAAATAATAAATCAAATGATGAGCAATAAATCCAGCACCTCCTGTTATTAAAACTTTTTTCATTTCAAGCTATTTATATAATCTTTTAATCTGTCTTTTGGATACCAATTAAGTAATTCTAATGAATCATCATTAACTCTAATAGATTCTCGAAAGTTACCTGGTTGATCTTCCACAAAGTGTGAATTTACATCAAATTTTTCTTTAAACATTGAAAGTAAATCATTTACACTATAATTAACTCCAGAACCAAGTTCCCATGCATCATCATGCATTTTATCTGAGTCTGCAATTGCAATTATTCCAGAAACTATATCAGCAACATGAGTAAAATCTCTTTTTTGATTTCCATCACCAACAATGGGCAATGAATTTCCACTTTTAAGTTTAGATCTCCAAATACCAATAACATTACCAAACTTTTCGTCTACAGGTTCATTGGGCCCATATACATTATAGAACCTGGCAATCTCAATTTTTAGATTAAATGATTTTTTATATAATTTACAAATTTCTTCTCCTAGATATTTTGTTGTAGCATATGGAGATGCGTAATGATCATGGTGTCTGGATGAAGAGCCTGCATATATTAACTTTTTACAGTTATCTTTTGTCCATTCAATAATTTTAAATGTTCCTGATACATTTGATCTAAAGGATTCTTCAGGATTATTGAATGAAGGTTGAACTCTTGATTGTGCTGCTAAGTGAAAGCAATAATCAAAATTTTTTAGATTTAGTTTATTAATATTATTAATATCATCATCAATGTATTTAACTTCTGAATAATGATTGATCTTTGAGCCTATTGAATAATTATCAATTGAGGTAATATCATATTTTTTATGAATTAAATTTGAAATTAAATTTGATCCAATAAAACCAGCTCCTCCAGTTACTAAGACTTTCTTCATAAGTTATCTAGAAGTTTAAAAAACTCTTTTTTTCTTAAGCTAGATTTGAAATTTCTATTGTAGTAATTTAACGAATTTTTTCCCATTTTGTTTAAATCTTCTTCACTTAGCTTAGAAATTTTTAAAACTATTTGAGAGAACTCACTAAAATTATTGTTTTCATTAACATATCCACAATTAGCTTGCTTAATTACTGATGCACCTTCGCCAGAAAGTACTGCTAATATTGGTTTACCTAAAGCCATATAGGTTTGCAATTTAGCAGGTACAGTTTTTTTAAAAATATCAGAGTCTTTTAATGATAAATACATACAATCAGCATAATTAGAATAACCAGGAATTTGTTGAATATTTACATTTGATATAAAAGTTACATTATCAATTAGTGCATTTTGTTTAATTATCTTTTTTAGATCACTCACATATCTTCCACCTCCAACAAATATCCAATGAATATTTTCATTTTTTAAATTATTTATTGTTTTAGCCAATTTATCAAAGTTTTGAACTGTCCCAATGTTACCTGTATACATTATTCTAAATAAGTTTTTTGGTAAAGATAAATCAACAGGAGATTTTTTTGGATTTTCAATATCATTGTCAGCCCAGTTAGGAAAATAGATTATTTTTTTATTAAAACGTTTTCTTATGATTTTTTCAAAACTTTTTGATCCAACCATTATTAAATCGTAAAATGAATAAGTTATCATTATAATTTTCTCAATAAGTTTAAATAGAGTGTCTGACTTAATTAGACCGATGCCCTTGAGTGTGTCAGGCCATAAATCTAATTCCCAAATTATTTTTTTTGTTTTATGGAATAGTCCATAGATTATTGGATGAAATGATATTAAAAAAGGGCTTGTGTGATGAACAAAAATAATATCATATTTTTTTTTAAAAATTGCTAAGTAAATGGTGAAAATAAAACAGGAAATGAAAAAAGATATATAATTTAATATAAGAATTGCATATGTACCATTCATTCTTGGAATCAATAATAATCTATTAACTTTTAACTTTTTATTTTTTGATCTACTTAAAATATTTGAAAGTGGCCCATAGCCCTTGTAAATTTTTCCTTCAGGATAATTTGGAAGTCCAGTAATAACTCTAACTTCAAAATCATCTTTCGATATCCAATTAACTAAATCATTAATTTTAAATTGCTCAGGATAATAATGGTTTGTATAAATTAAGATTCTTTTTGCCAAACTACTCTATTTATGTAATCTAAATAAGAAATGATTATTCTTTCAACTTTAAGAGAGATGTTATTTATACTATAGTCTTTGACTAAGTTTAGGTTTCTTTTTTCACCTATTTTTTGATTTTTTAATGCTTCAATACCTTGAATTACTCTTTCAGAATGCAGTCCTGTCATAATAACAGCTGCTTCCTCCATAGCTTCTGGTCTTTCATGTGACTCTCTAATATTAATTGCTTTGAAATTTAAAATAGAAGATTCCTCAGAAATAGTTCCGCTATCAGATAGAACTAAGAATGAGTTTATTTGCAGAAAATTATAATCATTAAAACCAAACGGGGTATGAAGATTAATTAGTTTGCTTAAGTTTGGTTTTTTTTCATTTATAATTTTTTTTGTTCTTGGATGAACAGAAACTATTATAGGCAGCTCATATTTTTCAGCTAAAAGATTTAACAGGTTAATTAACTTATTAAAATTTTTATCTGAATCAATATTCTCTTCTCTGTGACAAGACACCAGAAAATAATTTTCCTTTTCAATTTTTAGCTTGTTTAAAATAGATGATTTATTTATTTTTCTTAAACTATAATTTAAAACCTCAAACATAGGGGATCCTATATTAATTACTCTATCTGGATCAAAGCCCTCATTTATCAGGTAGTCTTTTGCAATTTTACTGTACGTCAAGTTTAAATCAGAAACATTGTCAATAATTTTTCTATTAGTTTCTTCTGGAACTCTTTGATCAAAACATCTATTTCCAGCTTCATAGTGAAAAATGGGAATCTTCAATTTTTTTGCAGAAATAGCAGAAAGGCCACTATTTGTGTCTCCAAGTATTAAGACTCCATCTGGCTTAATTTTTCTTAAAATTTTGTCTGACTTAATCAGTATTTTTCCTATTGTATCTGAGGCTGATTCTCCAGCAGCATCTATATAATATTCAGGTGCATCTAAATCTAAATCTGAAAAAAAGACTTCATTTAAATCTGGATCATAATTCTGACCTGTATGAATTAATATATGTTCTATAGCCTGGGATTTTCTCAAATGTCTTATTATTGACGAAAGTCTTATAATTTCAGGTCTTGTTCCGACTATAGTTGCTAATTTTATTTTTTTTTGCACGTGTTTTATTTAAAGTTAAACTTTTTGATAATAAGTATCTGGTTTTTTTTCATCATAAAATTCGTTAGTCCAAAAAGTAGTAATGAGAGTTTCTTCACCAATATTTTTTATATTATGTATATGCCAAATTGGAATATCAATATATGCTGGTTTACTACCATTTAATACATATTTAATTTTTTCTTTTTTACCTAAGACTCTAAGTTCAACTTCAGCTTTTCCTTGAATAACTGAAAATCTTTCAATTTTTTTTGTATGAAAGTGATTACCTCTAACAAATTTTTTATTTGTTGTAGAAAAAGAAAATTGACTTTTTGAATTTGATCTTATTAACTCAGAAAATCTCCCCCTCTCATCATCATTTACAGGGTAATAAACTGGAAAAAAATCATTATTATATAAAAAGCTTCTGAATGTATTAAAAAGATTTACAGAGAATTCTGTGTTTAACTCAGGGATTATTCCATCTAACACATAGTTACTGTAGAACATATTTAACTCATCATAAACTTCATTTACATAAGTACTAATATCACTCTTAATAATTTTTTTTGGATTTGACTTTGTTCTAAACTCACTTATAATAATATCAATTAAATTATCAATATAAATTAGATCAACTTTTGACCTTTTATCTACAGATGTCTTAATTCCATTAATTAAATTATGAGAGAATGTTGAAATGAAAGAATTATAATTAGGCTTACAAAAAGGTCCAAACACATTTGGAATTATCAGACCACAAAAATCATATTTGCATCTATTACTTGATTCAATAAATAATTCTCGTGATTCTTTTTTAGCATTTCCATATTGATTTCCATAATCTTCTTGTATTGAAGAGGCAAAGATTAATTTACCAGAAAAATTTACTCTCTCTATAGAATCTTTAATAAGTTTTGAGGTATTATAATTTATGTTAAAGACTTCTTCAGGATCAGATGATCTATTAATTCCCGCAAGATGAACAATGATATCTGAATTTGAAATTAAGTTATCCAATTCAAATTGATTGTTTATTATTTCAGAATTGAATTCATTTACAGAGAATTCATTTTGAATAAATTCTAAATTATTTTTTAAATGGCTTCCTATGAAACCTCCTTGCCCAGTTATAGTTATTTTCAATTTTACTGTAGTTTATTTTTAACAACATCCAACTTTAAAAGTTCTTTAATGAGACTTTTATTATCTAAAAATTCAGTGTTATTTGAATTATACTCTTCAATCTCTTTATGATCCTCATGACCCTCTGAATAATACTGATTATAATTTAAATCTCTTGAATCAGGACATATTTTAAAGTATTTATCTAGATCCTCAACATTTAACATCTCTTCTCTAGTAACTAACGTCTCGTACATTTTTTCACCATGCCTAATACCAATAAATTTTATTTTTGATTTTGAATTAAATATTTCTATTAAAGCTTTCGCAAGATTTAATATAGAGGTAGCAGGGGATTTTTGCACAAAAATATCTCCATTAGATCCATTCTCAAATGCAAAGTCAACTAATTTAACAGCCTCTGATAAACTCATCATAAACCTTGTCATATCAGGACTGGTAATTGTAATATCATCATTATTAATTATTTGATCAATAAACAGAGGGATAACAGAGCCTCTGGAACCCATAACATTTCCATATCTTGTCCCACAAAAAATTGTATTTGAATTTGAAGTCCTAGACTTTGCAATCATAACTTTTTCCATGATTGCCTTTGTCATTCCCATCGTATTTATAGGATATGCCGCCTTATCAGTACTTAAAATAACAACTTTAGATATATCATATTCTTCTGCAGCATTAAGAATATTTGAAGTTCCAATTATATTTGTTTTAACTGCTTGCATAGGAAAAAATTCACAAGAAGGGACTTGTTTAAGTGCAGCAGCATGAAATATATAATCAACATTTTTAACTACATTCTTTACAGAATCATAGTCCCTAACATCTCCTAAAAAAAATTTCAATTTTTCATTTGCATATAACTTTCTTAAATCATCTTGTTTTTTTTCATCTCTACTAAAAATATATATTTCAGAAAACTTTTTTTTATTGATTGAATTTTTAATGTAGGCATTCCCAAAGGAGCCTGTACCACCTGTAATTAATAATTTACTCATTTTATTTTTTTATAATTTTTTCTTTCTGATAGCTAATAAGAACGGCCTTATATTTACCTTTAAAAACAAAAAAACTACCCGCAGATAGGCCAATTATTGGATGGTCTTTTAGTATGTCTTTAAAGTCATCAACAGCCCCTGCACCCCCTAGTACAGTTAAAGGTATTGAAATTTTTTCTTTTAAATAATTGATTAATTTTAGATCATAGCCTGTCATAGTTCCATCAAGATCTATATTGTTGACTACAACCTCTCCCGCTCCTTCTTCTTGAATAATTTTTAAACATTCATCTAATCCAATACTTACAGGGACTTTACCGTTATTTATGTAGATTTTTTGTTTACCAAAAATATTTTTCTTTATATCTAAGGTTATAACAACACTTTGAGAACCAACAGATTTTGCTAATTGACTTATAATGGAGATATCTTTAAAAATAATTGAACTTAATGAAATTTTTTCAACACCTAATTGAAAAATTTCCTGAGCTGATTCAATAGATTTTATACCTCCACCATAACATAGAGGCATCTGACATTCTACAGCTAAATTTTCAATTAATTTTAAATTTGGCTTGCTATTTGTAACACTAGCATCAATATCTAGAACCATAATTTCATCCACTTTTTTTTCATTGAATATCCTAACAGCATTTAATGGATCACCAACGTATTTTGGAGATTTAAATTTTAAAGTCTTTACAAGCCCCCCTTTATGAATCAATAAACATGGTATTATTCTAGGTTCTAACATTTTATAGTTTTGAGAAATTATATAAAAATTTTAATCCATCATCATGACTTTTTTCAGGATGACATTGAATTCCATAAATATTGTCATTAGCGACTATACATGGAAAATTAATATTATAATTTGCATTTGCAAGCACATATTGATCATTACAATTCATTACATAACTGTGCAAAAAATAAAATCTATTACTAGACTTATCAATGCCTTTAAGAAGAATATTATTAGTCTTAAAATCTATATTATTCCAGCCCATATGAGGAAGAATAACATCTTTTTCGTTTGAGATTTTAATTATATCTGAGTCAATCCATCCAAGACCTTCTGATTTTCCTTCCTCAGAAGATTTTGCAAGCATTTGCATACCAACACATATTCCAAGTATTGGTGTTTTGTTTTTTACTACTAAATTTTCTAAATCTTGAATATTAAACTTGCTGCTTAGCTTCTTCATTGCATCATCAAAATGTCCAACACCAGGTAAAATTATTTTATTACTAGTTGAAATACTGTGTAAACTAGAAATAGACTCAGATAAAACACCAAGTCTGTTATAAGCATTAACAAAGGCTTTTACATTGCCTAATCCATAGTCTAAAATTTTTATCATTTTTTTATAATTAATAAAGTGTCTTTTACTCCATTTGATGTCCAAATTAAATTGTCATTTATAATTATTTTTTCTACCTCTTCATAAACTTTTGTCAGGGGTGATTTGACTGAATATGGACTATATGTTTTAGGATTACATATATATGAATTTGCATCATCAAAAATGATCAGTCCTCCTTTTTTTACCTTCTTGTACGCAGCTAATAGAGTCTTCCCTCGTTCTAGGCCATCTATTAAGCATATGTCTAATGAATCTTCTTTCAATTCATCTATAAATTTGAGATAATCTTCAGTTTTTCTCCTGAGTATCAATCGAGTATTATCTGTTGAAATCATCTTTCTCACATGGTTGAACCAGTCTTCATTGTGTTCAAGAGAGATTAGGCTTTTTACACGACTTGAGAACCATATTGTACTTCTTCCTGAGCCAACTTCTAACATATCATGATTTTGATCAATAAAACTTTTGATAAACTCATTACTTTCTTTTGTTAACCATGGCAATTTTGGATATTTTTTTTCATATAACATAACACTTATTCTGTTATAAATGTATCTTGGAGTCCAATGAATAATTCGTTTTAGTTTCATGCTATCTTATATTTCTTTTTTCAATTCCTGTTTTAATCAAAAAATTCTTTCCCAGATTAATTAACCACTTATTATTTGAATAACTTTTGTATGTTTTATTCTCCCCATTAAAGATCTTTCTTAACTCACTCTCTGATATCTCTAGTTTACTTGATACATATTTAAATTCTTTTGAATGAAATTCATCACTCATCTCTTGTTTAGTTACTCTTTCCATGGCGTCCTCTCTTTTCATTTGACCAGTTAGAATTAAACTAGATAAATGAGCCCTTCTTTTATCGTATCCAAATTTTTTTATCAGCCAGTAATCCTCAAAAAACCTTGTAAATCTTGATTCATGATGTTTATGTTTAAATTTTTGCCATCCCCAGATTTTTGAAAGTTTATTCTCAACATCATCTTTATTGTAGTCTACATAATTACATGGATAGACAACTTTCATTCCATAAAAATATCTATATATCAACTTATACTTGACAACATCAATTAGAGGAAATGTATTTAATTGATTTGATCCATATTTTTTGTGAATACTATTAACAAGTTTTGTGTCGATACCAATATATGCTCCCCATTCCTCTGGTTCTCTGCAACACTCAGTAGAAAAGTTTGATCCGGTAAGAACATATTTTACTTTATATTTTCTGGCGAATTTATATAGTGCAGAAAAAAATGCATAATCTTGAGGAAGATCTTGATCAGGAATTTGAGAATATAGAAAGGATAACTGAAGGTCTCTCATTTCTCTCCAATTAATCACCTCTGTATATAAATCAAGGTCTAATCCATTGACAACTTTTTCTATATTACTCACAGCTTGTTGAGTATTCCAACCCGCATCAACATGAAACAGTAATGGTCTAAGGCCCATAATTTCTTTTGCTATATAAGCTGTATAAGAACTATCTAGTCCACCACTTAGTCCAATTATACAATCAAAATCATTGTTTTTTGAATCTTTCTTTATTCTATCTGCAAGCTTTAATAATTTATCTGTGTTTAACGTTTTCCATTTTGGTAAGATATGATCATAGTAATTATTACAATGATCACAAATACCATATTCATCAAATCTTATTTTGGAGTCTGATGTATCCATTATACAGTTTTTGCAAATTTTATAGTTTCTCATCCTTTATATACTGCATTTTATTAATATCAAAAATTTTATTACAAATTCTCAGTGAATTTTTATTATGAGATATAAAAAGTAGAGTTGCTACACCTTTTAACTTTGTTAAATCTTCAAGAAGACTTGATTCAGTATCGAAATCTAAAGAGTTAGTAGCTTCATCAAAAATTATCAAAGAAGGATTTTTATACATTGCTCTCGCAATTCCAATTCTTTGTTTTTGACCACCTGATATTTGAGTTCCGTCCTCTCCTACTTTAGTATTAATACCATTTTCTAAACTACTTATTAAAGAGTCTAATTTTACTAGACTAATTACTTCATTAATTTTAATGCTATCAATTTCATTATTTAACTCTCCATAAGCAATATTATTTAAAATAGTAGTATCCATTAAGAATGTTTTTTGACCAACATATCCTATATTACTTTGCCAACTGACTAGGTTTTGCATGATTGACTTACCATCTACATTTATTGAACCTGATGAGGGCTTTAGCAAACCACAGATTAAATTTACAAGGGTTGACTTACCGGAGCCACTTTCACCAACTATACCAAAAAAATCTCCTTTATTAATGTCAATTGATAAATTATTAATCGCATTCTTTGAATTATTTACGTACTTAAAGGTGATATCATCTAGTGAAATTTTATTTTGAAAGCTAAATATTCTTTCTTTTTTATTTATTTGATTTAAATTATGAGTTTTCTCTTTCTCCCTTATTTGATTATATATTAATTCTACAGAATAATTATGGAATCTTACTGTTTGTATTGATGAAAATATTTTATTTATACTTGGGACTAGTCTAAAGGTGGCAGCGGTCAAAATTCCAACTGAAGTAACTATAGAGATAAGATCATAGTTAATTAAGTATAGAGTTGCTAAGTATGCAAGAACCACTAGGATCAATACTATTTCAATAAAGAATCTTGGTAATTGTTCAAATGTAAGTTGATTAGCATGCATTCTTCCTTTTATTTTAGATTGATTAAAGAATTTCTCTTGAAAAAAAGAGTACTTATTGTCAATTTTAATATTAGTAAGTAATCCAAAAGTTTCAAGAATTATTCTTGATAACTTCATGTCAGCATTATTCCTCTTTTTTCCCCACTCAAGGTTTTTTTTCATAATTAAAAAATAAAAAAGAGAGTAAATAACTAGAAGAGTAATTGAAATAGATATTGTGCCTATCGGCTCAATATAGAAGAGACTCAAATAAATTGATATAAAAAATAATAACTCACATAAAAGAGTCATCAATCCTCTTAAATAGTGAAAGAAAGAATATGTTTCATTTTGGAGAATTTGTAGAGTATCTGAAGTATTTTGTTGTAATCGTATTTCATGTTGTTCATGAATGTAAAGGTTAAAAAGCCTATTATTTAGGTTAACTACAGAGTCAGATAAGAATATATGTAATTTGTCAAAAAAGAATATTAAAAATAGCGTCTTAAAAATATAGATAAACGTTACAAATAAAATTAACAACGGTTTGTTCGCAAACAAATTTTTAATAAGAGATAGGTTTTCTGGAATCATTGAGACTATTGAAAAGTTTGGATCCACAAAAACCTTTATAACAGGGTATAAAATAAGTAACCCAAATACCTCTAGAAAAATTCCAAATATTAAAAGAAATGAAAAGTTTATAAATTTTTTCTTTTCCGAATTAGATAAAATTAGATTTAAATATTTTGAATGAATTTTATACATTATCTATTCTTGATACTTTTTTGTTAGTTAACTGATACTTTTGATTTGATTCATTACATTGTGCAATTCCTTCATCATTAAATTCCAAGCGATTTCCATACTCACTAACCCATCCAATTTGTTTAGAGGGATTTCCCACAACTAAAGCAAAATCCTCTACATTTTTAGTTACTACTGCTCCTGCTCCAATAAATGCATAATTTCCAATTTTAATTCCACATATAATTGTTGCATTTGCCCCAATGGTTGCTCCTTCCTTAACAACTGTTTTTTTATACTCAGATCTTCGAGAAATTTTTGATCTTGGGTTAATTACGTTTGTAAATACCATAGATGGACCTAGGAATACATGATCTTCACATATAACCCCAGTATATACCGATACATTATTTTGAATTTTTACATTATTCCCTATTATTACATCAGGGCTAATCACTACATTCTGACCAATATTACAGTTATCCCCAATTTTAGAGTTTGACATGATGTGAGAAAAATGCCATATTTTAGTTTTACTACCAATTGAACAACCCTCATCAATAATAGCAGTTTTATGTGAAAAAAAATTATTCATAATTCTAGATTAATGTTTTATAAAGATTATAAATTTTGTTAGAGTTAATTTCAGGATTATTATACTTCTTATAATTTGCATAAGCATAATCTCCCATTTTTTTTAATTTATTCTTATTATCGATTAAATAAATAATTGCGTTAGCTAGTTCTTCTGGATTTGCGGGTTTAACTGCAATACCAGTTTTTTGATTAATAAAAGTATCGTCAAATACTTCTGAAATACAAGCGATTGAAGTTTTCTTAAAATAAGATGCTTCTATAATAGGTCTTCCTGGTGCATTAAGCCTTGATGGAAAGCATAAAACATCTATAGATTTGTAGAAACCTGATATTTCTTTAATATGGCCAAGAAAAATTATATCAGACTTCAAATTATAATCACTTATGATATTATTTATTTCTTTTTTATTACCCTTCTGTATACTTAGTTTTTGTAGGATCGAAGACAAGTAAAATCTATTGTTATGAATCTGTGAGCCAGCAACTTTAAGTTTAAATTTTCTTGACTTTTTTTTCACAATTTTTAATGCTTCTATAAGATCGTAAATTCCCTTCATTTCGGATATTGTGCCTACATATCCAATTTGTAAAATATCAGTTAAATCAATATTTTTTTCATTATTTTCTTCATTATTTTCTTCATTATTTTCTTCAATTGAAAATGAATTATTGATTACAAAAGTTTTATGAAATTTAGGGAGTGAACTCTTTACGTTACTGTCTATTGCAATAAGTATGTCAACAAAATTATTAATTACAAACGAAATTAATTTATTTCTATAGGAACTTTTATCTTTTCTATAAATAGATCTACAATGAACTATAACTTTAGATTTTCTAAAAAACAGTTTAGCAATTAATAATGATAAAATCTCAGTTATTTCATTAACATGAATTATATCAATTTTTCCCCATGATAATTTAGCTCTAATCATTGCTATTATAGTAAAAGGCAGATAAAATATTTCTCTTAGTAAAACTAACCATCTCAATCCACGATAATAACTGTATTCTGTGTTGTCAAATCTTGTTAACCCTATGGAAGTAATAATATTATTTGAAAATTTTCTATAGTAATCTTTAATTGTTCCATTTTGAATTATAAAGAAAAATTCAATCTCTTTTTTTCTTAAGAATTTTAAGTTTTCATAGAGGCTTCTACATGCTCCCCCAAATACTCCTACTCCATCTATAAATAAAACTTTCATATTAAAGGGTTATTGTTTGAAATTAATCTTTTAAACGTTTGGAACATATAGTTTGGATTATAAAACTTAGTAATTACTTCTCTACATTTATCCTTACTTATATTTCTATTTTTTAAACAAAAAATTTCAATCTTTTTTATTAAGTCATCTAAATCATTTTCTACAAAAAACCCTCCATTTTCACCTTCATTTATAGCTTGAACTTCAGGCATTTGATTATCAAAGTTATTATGTGTAAGTACAGGTGTACCAAAACTTAGACTATGAATTGCAGTAAGTCCAACATTCCCTGGAGAAACACATAGTGCACTATTAAATAAAAGCTCTCCTGCAATATAATTATCGTATACTTCACCAATAAAAAAAATCTGTTTTTGTTTTATCCCTTTTGATGCTTGCTTTTCAAGTTTTTTTCTTTCATGCCCATCGCCAATTATTAATAGGTTTATCTTATACTCATCTTCATTTATCTTATTAAAGGCATTAATTAACATTTCCAATTTCTTTTGAGGAGTTAACCTACCAATAAAACATATTATAGGTTTGTCAGGGTTATCAAAGTTTGATAAGGTTGAATTATCTTTTTTAGATAATAGACCTTTATAAATTTTATTATTTAAATTATAATCTAAAGAATTAAATATGACATATATTTTGTTAGGATTGAAACCATTTTCAACCATTAATTGTTTTCCTCTTCGTTCATAAACTATAAATTTATCTGCAAGTCCATAAAAAAGTTTCCTTATATAGAGTTTTAAAAAATTTTCCTTTCCATATAAGCCATGTGTCCAATAAACAACTTCAATACCTCTAATATTTAAAATTAATGACGCTATCCATGTAGATATTACTTTTGCATCTCCTAAAAAAATTCCTTTTTCAATATTCCAAAATATTGATCTATATATTACTCCAAATTGATATATGAGATGTTTATTCTTAAATAGTATATTTTTGACTTTAAAGAATTTCTCTTGATTTTTTTTAGAATATGTCTTTTTGATATCTACAAGCTTAATTCCTCGATTATCATAAAACTGAATTCCTATTCTCAAATTGTCTATTTTTTCAACTAAAAGACTCCAAAAGGCTTTAGAATAGAATGGAAATATATTAGAAAATAATACTACTTTTCTCATGTTTATTCAATTTCAAGTATCGATATATTTAAATATTTCTTCATAAATCTTTTAATTTTTTTTAGAAATTCAAATAGTTCGTAATTAGTTTTGTATTCCTCGAATGTCTTATTATCCTTGTTTAATAATTCATTAAATTGTTCAATTGTTAAACCAAATTTATTGGCAACAAATTGTTTTTCTGATTTGATTTTATCTTTAGGATAAATTTCCTTTTTTAATTCATTAATGGCATAAGACCTTGTTATTTGTCCAGAGCAAATCAAATTTGACAAATGGGCACGTCTTTTATCAATGTTGTGTTTGACAGGTAAAATATATGATTGATAAAATCTTGTATAAACAGATTCGTAATGTTTACCACCATAATCTGTCCAGTTTAATTTATCTGAAATTATTTTCATTGCATCTTTTTTATCATAATTAACATAATCTAAAAATGATATAAATTTTATTCCCTTAACTTTTGAATAATAAAAAAGCTTGAGTAAGCTCAGTGATGGATACGTTTTTAATCTAATGGATCCAAATTTTCGATGAACAGATTTTATATATTTTAAATCAAAGTAACCATATCCCCACTTTAACGGTAATACTGACTCAGTTTTAAAATTAACTCCCGTCAAAATATGTTTAATTCCATTTTGACTTGCAATCTTATAAAGTAATGCAATCATTCCATGATCAGTTGGAACTTCTCCATCTGGGGTTGACGCATTAAGGAAAGATAATTGTAGATCCTTGAACTCATTCCAATCAACAACATAAGTATACAAATCAATATCAAGCTTTGATAGAGTTTTTTCAATATTAGATACAGCAATTTCTGAGTTCCAGCCATTATCAAAGTGAACAGCTAATGGCTTAAGACCTAACTCTTTTGCAAGATAACAAACATAAGTGCTATCAACTCCTCCACTGACACCAACAATTGTATCATACTTTTTATTTTTACCAAAAAATTTAATTTCTTTAACAAGTTTTTTTAATTGCAAATCCCTGTAATATTCATCTACATGAATTTTTTGTTGACGTTTAAAGTAATTATGCCAATGATTTGATATACCTTTTTCATCAAACTCAATGTCTGGATCTGAAGTATCCATTACTGTTTTAGAGCAAATTCTATATTTTTTTTTCATACTCTCTAATTTTAGAAACTATTTCAATGGAAGGTTTTACATCTTCTAAAGTAAATCCTCTTCCATTTATAATCTCCTCATAACTTTTTGTATGAAGATCATCAAAGCCTGAGCTGAAATCAACTTCATTTCCATTAATTGTTATTGACCTGTAGAAGTTTTGATCTGAATCTTTGATATTTTTTGGTAATAATTCTTTATTTATACTAAGAAGCCAATTAACATTAGCATTTTTTAATTTGATTGAGCCACTTATTGATTTTGATGAACATTCTATGTTACTTATTGAATCATATGGGCCAAAAATCCAATTTAGCATATCAAAAAAATGTATACCAATATTAGTTGCTAACCCTCCTGACCTAATTATGTCTCCTTTCCAGGAAGTAGAATACCATGAGCCCCTAGAAGTAATATATTTTAATTCAACATTGTTTGTTTGAGTTATTAAAGATTTTTTTAGACTAATTATAGAGGGGTGAAGTCTAAGTTGCAATATATTGAAGATTCTATTTTTTGACCTTTTTTCAAATTCATTAAGAGAGTCAATATTCCATGGATTTAAAACTGTTGGCTTTTCACAAATTACATCTGCTCCAATTCCAAGCCCATATCTTATATAAAAATCATGTAAATGATTGGGTGAGCATATTGATATATAATCTATTTTTTGACCTTTATTGATTAACTTATTTAAATATCTATCCATTCTTTCGAATTGATTGAAGTATTTAACTTCTGGAAAATATTTATCTAAAATTCCAACTCCATCGTGAGGATCAAATGCTGCTATAAGATTATTTCCTGTATCTTTAATTGCTTTCATATGTCTTGGTGCTATATAGCCTGCTGCTCCAATAATTACAAAGTTTTTCATATTTATAGTCTTACATTTGATATTTTTTTAGGATAAAAGTTTTTTAAGTCAAAAATTGTTGACGAAGAATCTTTTTTTATGTCTTCAAGTCTTACATTGTTGAAGATTGAATGAGACACTGCTAGGATAATTAAATCATATTTTTTTAGTTTTGATATTATATTTATACTGTATTTCTCCTCAAAAGATTCTTTATCTGCAACAGGGTCATAAATAGATGTTGATATACCATTTTGATATAAGTGATTATATATATCAGGTATTTTTGTATTCCTAGTATCTGGGCTATTCTCTTTATATGTGGCTCCCATTATTAAAACCTCGCAGTCTTCAACATTATGATTTTTTTCATTAAGAATTTTAATTGCTTTTTGAGCAACGAATGTTCCCATTAAGTCATTAACTAGCCTGCCCGATGATATGACTTTAGGTGAGTATCCTAATTTTTTTGACTTGTAGACTAAGTAATATGGATCTACACCTATACAATGTCCGCCTACTAAGCCAGGTCTAAAATCCAAAAAATTCCATTTTGTCTTTGCTGCATTTATTACATCGTTAGTGTCAATATCCATTCTGTCAAAAATCAGGGCAAGTTCATTCATTAGTGAAATGTTGATGTCTCGCTGAGCATTCTCTATTACTTTTGCTGCTTCAGCAATTTTAATACTAGAAGTCATATAAGTTCCAGCATCAATTACTGACGAATATAATTTATCAACTATATTGGCAGTCATTTTATTTGATCCTGAAGTCACTTTAATAATTTTATCAATTGTATTAATTTTGTCACCTGGATTGATTCTTTCAGGTGAATATCCACAATAAAAATCTTTATTGTAAACTAAACCACTACCTCTTTCTAGTATTGGTACACATATTTCTTCAGTACAGCCCGGATAAACAGTGCTCTCATAAATAACAATATCTCCAATCTTCAAAATTTTTGAAACTTCAGAAGAAGCTCTTTCAAGATAAGTTAAGTCTGGTATTTTATTTTCATCTACAGGAGTTGGAACAGTTATAATATAAATATTTAAAGCAGATATATCCGATATATTATTAGTTAAACTAAGGTTATTTTTTAAGCATTTATCGAGAACAGATTCAGATACCTCATTGGTTCTGTCATATAATTTTTTTAACTCATCAACTCTAGCCTTATTAATGTCATATCCCGTAACCTTATATTTCTTTGCAAAAGCAATTGAAAGAGGTAAGCCAACATATCCTAAGCCAACTACTCCTATTTTATATTTATCTTTCATTTTCCTATTGAGTATATATTAAATCCATATTCTTTTAGCTTATCAACATTTAGAATATTCCTACCATCAAAAATCAAGGGATTATTATTCATTAATCTATATAAGGACTTCCAGTCATATTCTTTGAATTCATCCCACTCAGTACATATTGCAACTCCTGATGATGACCTTAATGCGTCATCTGGGGAATTAAAAAAGTTTAACAAGCTATTATTTATGTTAACACCTTGCTGTATCAAATCATCTAAAACCCTCTGTTTTGATACCATTGGATCGTAAATATGAATTTTAATATCATGTTCAAGTAAAATTTTTGTCAAGTAGATTGACGCGGATTCTCTTGAATCATTTGTATCTTTTTTAAATGCCCAGCCAAAAATCGAAATTGTTTTGTTTTTGTAATTAGCAAGTGATTCTATAATTTTTCTAGAAAATCTTTCTGTTTGATGAGAGTTAATATCTATAACACCTTCCCAGTAGTTTGCTTCTTTTTCAAGGTTATAATATTTTAACATATAAACTAGGTTTAATATATCTTTTTTGAAACAACTACCGCCAAAACCAATTGAAGCTTTAAGAAAGCTTGGGCCTATTCTAGAGTCCATTCCAACAGCTAAAGCAACTTCATCAATATCAGCGCCTGTTTTCTCACATATACTTGAAATAGAATTTATTGATGATATTCTTTGAGCCAACATTGCATTAGAAACGAGTTTTGATAATTCAGAGGACCATATATTTAATTTTAATATTTTATTTTTTGGTATCCATCTTTCATAGATTTCAGATAAACTATTCACAGCAATTTCTCCTTCTTTAGATTTCTCACCTCCAATTAAAACTCTATCTGATTTAAATAAATCTTGAATTGCAGTACCTTCAGCTAAAAATTCTGGATTAGATATTACTTGAAATGAAACATTCTCATTTTCATTAAGTATATCTATAATTTTTTCAGCAGTTCTTACAGGTAAAGTTGATTTCTCAACAACAATTTTATCTGTTTTTGAAACTTTTGCAATTGTTCTTGCGCAACTTTCAATATATTTTAAGTCTGCAGCCATTCCTTTACCTTCACCTTCTGTTTTTGTAGGGGTATTTACTGCCATAAATACCATGTCTGCATTATCAATACACTCTTCAACATCAGTTCTAAAAAATAAATTTTTATCTCTTACTTCAGAAATTATTTCACTTAAACCCGGCTCAAATACTGGTAATTTATCTAGATTTTTAGAATTCCATTGATCAATTTTCTTTTCATTAATATCTACAATATTAATTTTAATCTCAGGACATTTCAAAGCAATTACTGCCATAGTGGGCCCACCTACGTAACCTGCTCCAATACAACAAATATTTTTGATTTTCATGTACTTACTTTATTAGCCAGGATGAAGATTGAATTTTGTTACCAAGGTTATCAATTAGTTTTATTCCTAACTCTTCACAAACTTTTCTTTCAGGAATATTATCATTGTTTTGATCACCGCCATTAGCAAATAATAAATCGAAATTTTTATAATTATCATAAATATGTCTAACTGTTTTTGAAACATCACTCTCATTATCAATCGAAAGAAAAACCTCATCAACAATCTTTAAACTTGAAATTATAAGAAGTCTCTCGTCCTGAAGCATAAATTTTTTAGAGCCTTTTTTTTCTCTTTGCAAATCATTATTAACTATTACAAATAAGAGTTCCCCATGCGATTTTGCAAGTTTAAAATATTCAATATGACCCTTATGTAGAGGATTAAAGTAACCTGAAACTATTATTGCCTTTGTTCTCATATTAATCTAGTCTTTGATAGTCATCCTCCAATCTAACGATATCATCTTCTCCAAAATAAGTGCCCGTTTGAACTTCGATGAAAACCAGAATTGAATTGCAATTGTTAAAAATTCTATGTTTAGCTTCTTTGATTATTTTTATGGAATCTCCAGCACTTACTCTTTGTTCAGAACCATTTATTGTTACAATCCCTTCTCCTTCAATTATTGTCCAAGATTCTGATCTCATCATATGATATTGATATGATAATCTAGATTTTGGATTAACTTCTATTCTTTTAATCTTATAATTATCTGATTCAGCTAAAACATAATAGCCTCCCCATGGTCTTACAAAATATGTGTGATCTTTATTTTTCATCTTTGTCAAATATTACTATGTGTGGTTTATCAGATAAGAATTTAGATGCTAAGTAAAAACTAACTTTTCTCCCTATGAGCATTTCAATTTTATCTTCAAGCTGACTGATATATTCAAAGTTTAAATATTGTCCAACCAGAACGACTTCTATATTTTTACTATCAATTCCCTTTGCATAATCTTCAATTAGAATTATTTTTTTGACATTACCCATCCTTTCAATAACTGTAGCAACTAAATCCTCAAGTCCAAGATGCTTATGGACAACTTTTTTTAATGTATCATAAAGCGGGTGTTTAGAATTAACTTTATATTCAACTTTATTATCATTTTTAACCTTTTCTAGATATCCCGCATCATATAGATGATTAAGCTCCTTCCTTATGGAATTTGTTGACTCACCCATCTCATTAGCCAAACCATTAAGATAACCTCTGTTAGCTTGCGATATAAAGAACTTAATTAAAAGTCTTAATCTAGTCTTTGATGTTATTAAGTTATTTAACATTATACATTTTAAGTAACAAAAGTACTTAATATTATTTAAATTCCAAAAAACTAATGTTTTTATATTGTTTGATTGATTAATTTTGGTTACAGATGGTATTTAATTCATTAGACTTTTTATTTTTTATAATTCCCGTTTTTATAGTTTACTGGTTATTACCAGATAAAAAACATCAAAATCTTTTTCTACTGATCAGCTCTTATTTCTTTTATATGCAATGGGAGTGGAAGTATTTAATTTTGATTCTAATTTCATCTTCAGTTGATTTTTTTTGCGCAAAGAAAATATACACCAGTATTAATAAAAAGCTTTATTTAGGAATAAGCATTTTTGCAAATCTTGGAATACTTTTTGTTTTTAAATATTATAATTTTTTTATGGAGAGTTTTATCTCTCTTTTTGGAATATACAATGAATCAAGCTTATTATTTATAAATCTATTACTGCCAATTGGTATTTCATTTTATACTTTTCAAACGTTATCATATTCAATTGATGTTTATTTTAATAGAATGAAGCCTGTAAATAATATTGTAAACTTTTTCTTATATGTTTCTTTCTTCCCACAACTTGTTGCTGGACCAATTGAGAGAGCTAATTATTTAATAAATCAGATTAAAAAAGAAAAAATTATAAATACAAAAATTATGGATATGGGTGTTTCTCTCATATTAGTTGGTCTATTCAAAAAGATAGTAATAGCTGATAATCTTGCATATTATGTAGATGATATTTTTGCAAACTATCAAAATTACGATGGAGGCGTATTAATTTTAGGATTGGTATATTTTTCATTTCAAATATATTGTGATTTTAGTGGGTATTCTGATATTGCAATTGGAACAGCTAGGTTATTCGGGATTGAGTTAAATCTTAATTTTAAATTTCCATATCATTCCAAAAATATTTCAGAATTTTGGAAAAGATGGCATATCTCATTATCTACATGGTTTAGAGATTATGTTTATATTCCTTTAGGTGGTTCGAAAAATTCAAGACTAAATACTTACAGAAATTTATTAATTGTATTTACATTATCTGGCTTATGGCACGGAGCAAATCTTACTTTTATTTTCTGGGGCCTATACCATGTAATCTTATATTACATATGGATTATAATAAAATTGAGATTTAAATCTACTTCAAAAATATTTGATTTATTGTCAATTATATACACCTATATTACCGTAACAATAGGGTGGGTATTTTTTAGATCTGAGACAATTAATGATGCTTTTAATTATCTAAAATTAAGTATTTTGAAACTAAATTTTCCAGGTGAACTGAGATCAGCTTTAGTATATGTTATAATGATTATAATACTTGACATAATTTTAAGAAATTCCCCTAAAGATATTTTAAGAAACTTTCATATATCAAAAAGATTATTATTTAATTCAATAATTTTCATTTTAATAATTTTGTTCTACACTGAAGGTGGTAATTTTATATATTTTAGATTTTAATGTTTAAATTTTTAACTAAATATTTTTTATTCTTTGTTTCAATTAATCTATTTGCATTATTATTATTTGTAATAAAATTTAATATAATTTCAGAAAGTAAATCGTTTTACTATAAAGGTGACAAGATTAGTTTTTCTGAAATTGATATTGCAGTATTTGGACATAGTCAAAGTCAAGCTGGTATCGACGAAAATATTATTTCAAAAAAATTAAATCTTAATGCTTTTAACTTTTCTAAAACAGGAATTCCACTATACTATTCAGCGAAAAAAATTGAATTTTTTCTAAAAAAAAATGATGATATTAAAATTATACTCGAATTAGGAACAAATAATATAGGGAAATTTGGAAGCCTGAAAGAACTGCTTTCAAAAAAAAATTCTCGCAGAGTTAAATTTTTATCTGAAAATATTTTCTTTTTGAATTATGACGAGTTATTATTCTTTGCAACTGACAGCCCTGTCGATTTTTATTTATCGATTTATAGATCAATACTTAAAAATCCTCTGAGTTTTGAAGGATCTTTGAATCACGAATCTACTTTAAATAATATCTCTAAAAGAGAAAATCAAGTAAAAGATCTTGTTCAGGAGAAATGGGAATGGGAATCTGTAGATTTTAATTTTGAAAAAGATAAGTTTAAAAAATTAATTGCTGATAAAAAAGACGTCACTTTTAAAATAATTAGGTTGCCAGAAATTGAGATTTATGTCAAATGGCATAATAATTATGATGAGTATAACATGTATATAAGTGAGTTGTTAAAGTACAAAAATGTGACATTTAATGATTTTATAGATCAAATATCAAACCCCAAATATTTCAGGGATTATAATCACTTATCACAAGATGGAAAAGAGCTTTTTACATTAAATTTTATAAACTATCTACAATAATTAAAAAATTTTCCTTAGATATTCCTAAACTAGTTGTTGCAGATTCAATAATAATATTCAAAAAATTATCGTCTTGAAGTTTTAAATTTTTTACTGATATATAATAAAATTTCCATAGGTCTAAATTGTCCATACCTACTATAGTATCATAAGCACTCATCAATTCTTGATCTAAGCTCAATTGACTTAGAAGCGAAAAGTATAATGGAGTTAAGTAGGAATTATTTGGACTTATCTCAAAACCTTCTCTTAAATATTTTAAAGATTGAATTATCTTATTTTCAGACAAATAAATTCTTGATTTAATGTAATGAGAATAGATCATATATGGATTATGTTTAATTCCTCTATCGAGAGATTGTTGTGCACTCTCAATTTGATCTAGATTAAATTGATATCTTGCCTTAAGAGAATAAATTGGAATAGAAGATACAGTTAAACTTGGATAAGGAAATAATGTTTCGTTAAGATTGTCAATATTAAAGTTATATGTGTTGTTTGTTAAATCAGATAAAAGAACAACTTGATCCTTGAAAGAATTGAACCTTAATAAATTTAAGTAAACTAAACAAAAAGAAAATAGAGTAAATAAATAGAAATAATTAAATTTGAAAAGCCTCATTAATTCACAATTTAATAAATTTTGATAATAGATTACACATACATAATAGCATCAGCATTAACTGGACTTTTGTTTTCAATCATATTTCAAAAGTTATTTGTAAAACAAAAACTAATTGACAATATTAATTTTAGAAGTTCACATAAGTCTACTGCTACTAGATCAGGGGGGTTAAGCATATTTATAACATTGTTTATTATTACAAGTTATCTTTACTTATCATCAAACGAAATATTTGATTTTTCTCTATTAATTCCACTGAGTATTCTGTTTTTTATCGGTATATATGATGATGTATACAATACTGATTTTATGTTAAAATTTATCTTTCAACTAATTGCAGCTAAAATTTTAGTTGACCAGGGGATTTTGGTAGATAATTTTCATGGATTTATGGGTATTTATGAAATTCCATATTTAATAGCTCAACCCTTTACTATATTTTTTATTCTTACAATTTTAAATTCATATAATTTTATTGACGGGATTGATGGTCTTGCGCTATGCCAGCTTTTTGTTACATCTATGTTTGCTTTATTTCTTATGAACTTCGGTATTTCATGGATTAATGTTTTTTTGATGATTATTCTAGGCTCATCAATTTCCTTATTTTATTTTAATTTTAGGAAAGAGAAGAAAATTTTTTTAGGTGATGGTGGATCACTTCTTGTTGGGGGAATTATTGCTATCATTTTGATTTCTACAATTGAATATAATATATATGATTTAGACTTTTTTAGTGTAATTTTTATATGTTACTTATACCCGCTAATTGATATAGTAAGAATAGTTTCAATTAGGATAATTAATAAAAGGTCTCCATTCAAGGCAGACAATTATCATATTCACCATAAACTTCTAAAAAAGCTAAAGCTTCACACAACCACAACTTTTACAATTATATTAATATCCGTGACACTACAGATAATCATATTATTAATATCCACAAGCAGATAGAATTTTTCTATCAACATTAAACCTGGTATTTGAGACTATCATATCAATATTTTGACATCCCAAAGCTAAATTTCCGTTGTTTATTATTGCAACTGAAAATAAATAAAGCATTTCACTATCTATATCTTTAAATCTAACTAGATAATCATCATATAATCTCTGAACTTCATTAAAATTGTTTGTGTAGTAATGAACTTTTACGAGTCCGTTAAAGTATTGAATGTTTGTTGGGTGAAGGTCGATTATCTGCTCAAATATTTTAATACTTTCTTTAATATCTCCCTCATTAAACCTTGTCATTGCAATTGTTTCAAGATTCATTGCCTCATCAATATTTTTTTTTGAAAAAAGAACAATATCTGAAAGAAGATTGACCTGTTCATCATCAAATAATGATTTAGCTTCAAGGGCTAGTTCTTTTGCGTTAAACTTTCTTATTGCAGCTGAGTCGGCAGCAACTGCTGCTAAAATAATTTTCCAAAGTTGAGGATCTCGTTTTTTTACCTTAGAGTCAATTTGATCAAAATAATAAAAAACGCTATCTGTTTTATTTTCCATTTGAAGTTTTTTTCCATATAAAACAAAATGGACTGGATTATTTGGGAGGTTTTCTATAATATATTTTGAATAATAATTAAAACTGTCTATCTCACTTCTTCTGCCATAAATATCTGCTAAATTATATTCATTAAACATTAAAAAAGGATTATGATTCCTTGTCTCATATAAAAGTTTTAAAGCTTGATCTAAAGAATCTTTTTCAATTAAATATTTTGCTTTTATAGCTCCCAACGGCATCGAAAATATATTTAAATTAGGAAATGAATAATCTATATTATTGATAAATTCTAAGTCCTTGTCTTTAAAAGTGTTCTGATAAATATCAGAAGATATCTGAAATTGTAATTGAGAATTCTCAAATCTTAAAATACTTAAATATCCCACGAATATTGATAGACCAAAAAGAAAAATTAAAAAAATTAAATTATACTTTTTTGGCTTCATTAGTAATATTTATAATAACTGAAATAAGAACTATTAAAATAATTTGCATCGCAGTTCTATCAAGTGGAAAATTGAGGTTTTGATCTACAAAATAAAATATCACACCAAATGAAATCAACAAAGTTTCAAAATTAGCTTTATTTTTTATCCACATTAGTATTCTTTTAAAACATATTTTGAATACAAAAAAGAAAAATGCTAAATAACTTAGAAAGCCTAGAATACCTGTTTCAACAAATACTTCAAGAAAGTCATTATGAGCAAAATATGGAACAATATAGCTTGCCATTTGCTTAGAATCTGCTTCTATTGAATATATTCTCCAATTACCAATACCATAACCAAACAAAGGCCTGTCTTTTATGTAAGAAATTGATTGTGTGTAGAACCTTAATCTCTCTGAAATGGACCTATCCTCTTCACTATTAATGATTGTAGAAGCTCTATTCTCAATACTTATTCCATCATCTTGGTTGACTAACCCTCGAAATAAAATAAAACTTAAAATTATTGGTAAAAGATATAAAACCAATCCTTTCAGATCTTTTTTAGTTGATTGTTGGAAAAACTGTTTTTTTATTATAATTAAAATCATTGCAAACATTACCGTCAACAAAATTGATAAGAAAACAGCTCTTGAGCTCAGTAAGAGCATAACATAAAATGAACATGTAGCAACTAAAAAGACGAAAAACTTTAGTAATATGCTTTTTATTCTGTGAAAGAGGATCAATAAAATTGAAGTTCTAATTGCCAATGAAACTGACAAAATATTTTTGTTTCCCCAAAAACCTCTTAACTCATCTGCAATTAAAAAACCAAAATCACCAACTGATTCAATTTGTATATATACATAAATTGAGTTAAATACATCTAATACAACGCTACCAAAAACAATAAATAAAATCGTTTCTGTTTTTATTGGATAATTTTTTAATAAATAGATTACTAAACATAGAGTAATAAATACAAGTGAGATATCAGTTAATCTAACTAATGATTCTATTTTATTTAAAGCTACAAAAGTCGAAAGAATGGCAATAATTAAAAACGAACCAAAAGATAGAATTAAAGGATTCTTGAAAAGATTATACTCATATTTTTTCTGCTTGAATAATATTGCAAGAAAAAAACCAGAATTAATTATACTTAGGTAAAGATTCTGTGCAGCTTTGTTGTCAATAACAGAAAAGTTTGGTAGATAAAGTAAGAGCAGTAGTAAAAAAAAATAAAGACTAGTTATTCCAATTCTCATTTGAAATGCAATATATCAAAAAAAAAGCCTCTCATAAAGAGAGGCTTAATTTATTTTAAGTAATTAAAATATTACTTACCAAGTAGTTCTGTCAGTTACAACAGCAGTTACAGCTCCGGAAGTTGTTCCAGAAGAAATATCTGAGAAAGCAGCTACGTAATTCGCAGGGCCTTCGTTTGTACTTGCAACATATGTTGACATGTTAACACCAGCAAGAATTTCGTTAGCAGTATTAGCTAATGATTTATTACCTTTTGTTAAGTCTTGTCTGAACGCAGTACCTGAGTTAGCACCAACACCATAGAATGATACACCCGAGAATGCAACACCTGTGTTATTAGTTAAAGTAACTCTCATACCTTTTTTAACTACAGGTGCAGAAGCGCTTAAAGAGTAGAAAGAACTTGCAGTACCTCTACTGTTAATAGCACTTACACTTGAACCAGCAACAACACCATCATACCCTGAAGGAGTAAGAATTGCAGTGTTTGTTACAGAGCTAGTTAAGAAAGTAATTGATGGGAATGATGTGATCTCAGGAGATGTATTCGTCGTTCCTGTACCTGATACATTCTTAGATACATAGAATAATGTACCATTACCCCCTGCAGCAGAAGATGCAGAGTATAAACCATCAGCGTTAATCGCAGTCATTACTGCATCAGCAATATCATCATCAGTATCACCTGCAAGTAATGCAGCTGTTAGAACTAATGAAGCATCACTATCAGCACCATCCTCGTCATTACCAAAAGTAAACAGTAAGTTACCAGCAGTTGACACAACACCAGCTACAGCGTTAGCTCCAGTTGAGTTTAGATATGATACAGAATATAGACCTAATGCGTGAGCATCTTGTGCAGCTGTTACATCAATGTTAGCACCAACAGTAGACTGAGTCTGAGCTGTCATGTAACCGATTAGATCAGCAACAGTAGAAACAGTTCCACCTGCTTCAGCACCAGCATATGCATCACCAGTGTCAAATGTAAAGTCACCAGAAGCAGTCTCAAGGATAAATCCTTCAGCATTACCTAGGTTAGTTACTTCAGCACCAGATGTAGCATTTTTCTGTATTTCCCAAGTAAATGATCTTTTTTCAGCAGAAATTGCACCAGATGTAGTTCCAGCTACTGCATCTCTTACATACATGTAAGCGTAGTAACCAGTAT
>MDTA01040549.1_pt1 | contig 27885 bp, 26 predicted proteins | sample 811151 | NCBI WGS metagenome assembly MDTA01 (sample SAMN05326648, study PRJNA326480) | marine metagenome | isolation source: seawater | place: Indian Ocean: South | collected 2010 | reverse complement strand
GTAAGATATTGGTATTGTTTTCTAAACCGTTACCAACTCCAAATTCAGTAAAAAAACCATTTTTTATACCCATCCTTCTGAGAATTTCCAATGTTATACCATCCTCTTGATTTTGACTAAATCCATTAAACTTATTTTTATTTAAAGGGTTATTACTATTTTTTACTCTTTCAGATATTTCTTTATGTACTAAAAGATCATATATTCCATATTTTTTTGCTAAACCAAGAGCTGTTCTAGTTTCTACAAGTATACGATAAATTTTATTAATCTTATTATTGAGGTTTTTATTAATATCAAAAATTGATATCACATTTCTAAATAAATTAGACATTTTTTTCTTTATTTTATTTATCATTCCCACTCAATTGTACCTGGAGGTTTTGATGTTATGTCGTAAACAACCCTAGCAACGCCTGAAACTTCATTAATTATCCTACTAGAGATTTCATCCAACAAATTATGTGGTAGATGTGTTGCTTTTGCTGTCATGAAATCAATTGTATTTACTGATCTTAGAGCTATCACATACCCATATTGTCTCTTATCACCCATAACACCAACAGATTTATTTGGTATGAGGACACTTAGAGCTTGGCTAGTTTTATGATATAAATTATTTTTTCTTAATTCTTGTATAAAAATATCATCTACATCTTGAAGTATTTTTATTTTCTCATGATTAATTTCTCCAAGGATTCTTACAGCGAGTCCAGGTCCAGGAAATGGATGTCTCTCGATTATTTCCTTAGGTAAGCCAAGTTTTAACCCTACCCTCCTAACTTCATCCTTAAATAAGTCTCTTATTGGTTCTATAAGCTTTAATTTCATCTTTTTTGGAAGTCCACCGACATTATGGTGCGACTTTATTACATCTGATTTAGAATTCTTAGATGACGATTCAATAACATCAGGATATATAGTGCCTTGACCTAAGAATGAAACATTCTTTATTTTTTTTGCTTCAGACTCAAATATATCTATAAATGTTTTCCCAATAATCTTTCTTTTTTTCTCAGGATCACTTATTCCCCTCAAGGCGAGTAAAAATTTTCTGGAAGCATCGATTTTTTTGATATTTATCTTAAGTAGTTTCTTCAATTTTTTTACATCATCTAGATCATTTTTCCTCAATAAACCCGTATCTATAAAAATACAAGTTAATTGCTTTCCAACAGATTTATTCAAAATTGCAGCAACAACCGATGAATCAACTCCTCCTGATAAAGCAAGAATGATTTTATTATTATTAATTTTTTCTTGTGCAGATAATATCATTTCCTGACAAATATTTTTAGTAGTCCATGATTTTCTACACCCACAGATCAAGATAAAATTATTTATTATTTTTTTTCCACTGGAAGTATGGGTCACTTCGGGGTGGAACTGGATTCCGTAGTAATTTTTATTCTTGTGCTTTATAGCTGCAATATGTGAATTAGTACTTGATCCTATCCTTATAAATTCATTTGGGAGCTCTTTGACTTTGTCAGCGTGACTCATCCAAACATCATGTGTTTTTTTATGTTCAATACCTTTGAATAGCTCGCAATTGTTTGTAATTTTGAATCTAGAATGTCCAAATTCTTTCTTTTCTGACTTAATTACTTTACCTTTAAAAATTTTTGATAATAGCTGCATACCATAACATATTCCTAAAATTGGGATATCAATATCAAAAATCTTTTTACTTGGAATGAGTGATCGACTAAAATTGACCGAATTAGGTCCACCGCTTAATATTATTCCATCTGGATTTATCTTTAAAATCTTATTTATTGATACGTTGTAAGGTTCAACAATACTATACACTCCAGCCTCTCTTACTCTTCTGGCTATAAGTTGGGTGTATTGTGAACCAAAATCTAATATTAGAATCGAACTTTTAGATTTCATTTATCTTGGTTGATAATTAGGTGGCTCTTTAACAATTGCAACATCATGTGCATGACTTTCAATTTTTGAGGAACTTGATATTTTTATGAAATTTGTTTTCTTTTGCATTAGATCAATATTCTTACAACCTAGATAACCCATACTAGACCTCAAGCCTCCAGTAAGTTGGTGGAGAATAGTTTTCATGGTTCCTTTGTAAGGAACGCGCCCCTCTATTCCCTCAGGAATTAATTTAGTGCTCTCTTTATGATGTTCCTGGAAATATCTATCCTTGGACCCGCTCTGCATTGCTCCGATTGATCCCATTCCTCTGTAGGATTTATATGTTCTACCTTCAAACATTTCAACATCGCCAGGAGATTCGTCTGTACCAGCCAAAAGACTGCCTAACATTACAGTATCAGCCCCTGCAGCTATTGCTTTAGCTATATCTCCTGAATATCTTATTCCTCCATCTGCTATTAGTGGAATTTTACGTTTTTTTGAAATTTTAGAGCAGTTATATATTGCAGATAATTGTGGCACACCTACTCCGGCAACCACTCTTGTTGTACAAATAGAGCCTGGTCCGATGCCTACTTTAATTGCATCTGCTCCATTTTTAATAAGACTTTCAGCAGCATCAGAGGTAGCGATATTTCCAACTATGACTTGTTGTGAAGGGTAGTTCTTTTTTATATATTTTAGTGTGTCAATTACGGATTTAGAATGTCCATGAGCGGTGTCAATTGTTATAACATCAACATTTTCTGATACCAGAGCGTCAATTCGATCAAGTGATTCTTTGTTAGTGCCTACTGCTGCTCCCACTAGTAGACTTCCATTGGAATCTTTGGAGGCGTTAGGGTATGTGGATGATTTTTGTATATCTTTAAATGTAATCATTCCTCTAAGATGAAATCTTTTATTCACAATCAGTACTTTTTCAATTCTATTTTTTTTCAATAAGTCTATTACTCTTTTTTTAGAAAAGCTTTCACCAACAGTAATTAACTTTTCTTTTGGGGTCATTATAGAAGATACTTTAGTATTTAAATTTTCGACAAAACGTAAATCCCTATTAGTCACGATACCAATTAATGAATCTCCATCAACGATTGGTACGCCAGAGATACCAAATTTTTTCGTAATTTCATTAATTTCTAAAACAGTTGATGAGGACTTAGCTGTAACTGGATTATTTATAACTCCGCTCTCATATTTTTTTACATATCGAATTTGTTTTGATTGATCATTAATACTTAAATTTTTATGAATAATGCCTATTCCTCCCTCACTTGCAAGTGTAATAGCCATTTTTGATTCTGTAACAGTGTCCATTGCTGCAGAAAGCACTGGAATTTTTAGAGAGATAGCTCTTGTAAGATTAGATGTTAAATCTACATGTGCAGGAAGGATATCGGAATATGCTGGGACAAGAAGTACGTCATCAAACGCTAGAGCTTCATCAGAAAATACTTTAGATCTTGATTGAAGTGTTGTACTTACCATTCTATATTATACATAAAAAAGACATATATCTAAAGATTATTATGAAAATATATTCAGTGTCAGAGCTAAATAATGAAGCAAGGGAAACTATACTTCTTAAATTTGAGTATCCAATAAGTGTAAAGGGTGAAATGACAGACTATAGAGAGTCTAAAGGGCATCAGTACTTTAAATTACGTGATAATAATACAAGCCATACAATCAGTTGTGTGATGTGGAAAAATTCTGCAAACGCTCATAATCTCTCAGAATACTTACATTCTGACGTTATTGTAACTGCACAAGTCGACTTCTATGTAGGGTTTGGACAATTTCAACTAAATATTATAGAAATTTCAGAATTTGGAGAAGGTTTTTTACGCAAAGAGATTGAGAAGATTAAAAATAAATTACTAAAAGAGGGTGTCTTTGATAATAAAAAAGAAATCCCAACCTATCCAAATAAAATCGGTATCTTAACAGCCAAAGATAGTCATGCTCTTCGTGATGTAATTTCTAAATTAGGTGAAAGATATCCAATATCAGAATTATTTATATTTCCTTCAACAGTTCAAGGACCTACAGCGTCAAAAAGTTTGATCAAGCAATTAAAAAATGCAAATGATAATACAGATATAGACGTATTATTAATCGTAAGAGGCGGCGGTTCTCTTCAAGACCTAATGGCATTTAATGATGAAGATTTAGTCAGGGAAATATCTAACTCAAGAATACCGACAATAACAGGAATTGGACATAAGCCTGATGTAACACTATCTGATTATGCTTCAGATTCTTCTCAAGAAACACCTACTGCAGCAGCCGTAAAATGTGTTCCAGATAAAACAATGCTCAAACAAGATATAATTCAGAATGAAATAAGATTAGAAAATAAACTAGAATCAATACTAGAGAATATTTCTAATAAAATAACAAATTATTTACAACTCTTAAAATCATATAATCCAGCGAGAATATTAGAACTTTATTCTAAGAGACTAAATGAATCACAAAAAGCTTTAATTAAATCAATTAATATAATTCTAAAGGGTGAGCGTGAGAATTTAGTTTATAAAAACTCTGAATATAAAGGAGTGTTAGAAAGTATTAAAATGAAACATAAAATATATAATGAAAATATAGTATCTTTAACTAAATCATTAAAATTAGAAATAAATCACTATTTTCGAAACCAAGATAATAAATTAAAAACATATAAACAAAATATTACTCAACTTAACCCAGAGAATATTTTGAAAAGGGGATATACAATGATATGGGATGATAAAGGCAAAATAATTAGCACCCATACAGATGTACTGAAATATACTGATATGTACATACAGTTTATAGATGGAAAAGTCAAAGTTACAAGAAAAAAGTAAAAAAGACTTGATATGATTAAAAACTAATTGCAAAATGTTTTATCGCTATGGCAACTAATAACTTACAAAAATACCTAGATTTTAAGCCTTACAAGCCTACTAAAGGTGAAGAATATATGTCAGCAGGTCAAATTGATCATTTTAAAAATATTTTATTTTCTTGGAAAAAATCCTTAATGTCAGAGGCCGAAAAAACAATGGAACACATGAAACAAGACTCATCTAAATTATCTGATCCAAATGATGCAGCAACTCAAGAAGAAGAATTTCGACTTGAACTACGAACACGTGACAGAGAGAGAAAACTTATTTCTAAAATTGATCAAGCTTTGCAAAGAATTGAAGACGGTTCTTATGGATACTGTGAAGATACTGGAGAACCCATAGGAATAAAAAGACTTGAAGCAAGACCTATTGCTACGCTATCTATAGAAGCTCAGGAAAGACACGAAAAGATGGAGAAAACACAAATTGATTAAAGGATTTACAAACTAATCTAAATTTTTCATTGTAAGCTTAACTCTACCCTGCTTATCAACCTCAAGTACTTTTACTTTTACCTCATCTCCTTCAGAGAGAACGTCTTTTACATTGTTAACTCTTTCTTCACTAATTTGTGAAATATGTACTAATCCATCCTTATTAGGCGTTATATTAACAAATGCGCCGAAATCCATGATCTTAGCAACCTTACCATGGTAGATTTTATTAACTTGTGGTCCAGCGGTTATTTCCTCAATTATAGATTTAGCGTGATCACTTTTACTTTGATCAGACGCAGCAATTTTTATCATACCATCATCGGTTATATCAATAACTGCTCCTGTTTCCTCAACAATAGATTTGATTACAGCGCCTCCTTTACCTATCACTTCTGCGATTTTGGATTGATCTATTTTCATATGCGTATATCTTGGAGCAAATTCTGAAACATCTTCACGAGCTGTTGTGATGGCTTTAGACATTTCACCCAGAATATGTAATCTAGCATCTTTTGCTTGATCAAGAGCTTGCTGCATAATTTCTGATGTAATTCCGTCAATCTTAATATCCATCTGTAGAGCATTAATGCCATTTTCAGTACCTGCTACTTTAAAATCCATATCTCCAAGATGATCTTCATCGCCAAGAATATCAGTTAGAACTACGTGCTTGTCTCCTTCTTTTACAAGACCCATGGCAATACCTGCAACAGGAGCTTTGAGTGGTACTCCTGCATCCATCATTGATAAACTGGATCCACATACTGATGCCATTGAACTTGAACCATTTGACTCTGTAATTTCAGAAACTACTCTTATCGTATAGGGGAAGTCTTCTTGGTTTGGCATTACGGCCTGGACACCACGTCTAGCAAGCTTTCCATGTCCTATTTCTCGCCTCTTTGGAGAGCCTATCATACCAATTTCGCCTACAGAATAAGGCGGGAAGTTATAATGAAATATAAAGTTATCCTCAATTTTTCCAGTTAGAGAATCTATAATTTGAGCGTCTTTATTAGTACCAAGCGTTGTAACAACTAATGCTTGAGTCTCACCTCTAGTGAATAGGGCTGAACCATGGGTCCGTGGTAAAATACCTAACTGAACACTTATAGGTCTAACGGTTTTAGAATCTCTTCCATCGATTCTTGCTTCTCCATTCAATATTCGATTTCTCACAATATCTTTTTTAAGCTTGTCAAAGACAGATATTAATTTATCCGTATTATCATCATCTTCATTAACTTCGTCAGAAAGAAGCTTTTCTTTTAAAGAAGAAATTTTTTCATATCTATCCTGTTTAATTGTAATTTGATAAGCATTTGAAATGTCCTTTCCATATTTAGAGTTAATTTGTTGATACAATTCTGAATTATCTTCTTTAGCTGGACATTCAATAAGATTAACACCCACCTCATCGACTAGTTCATCTATCGCAGAAATGATTGTTTGCATTTGCTCATGACCATAATTCACAGCACCTAACATTTGCTCTTCTGATAATTGCTTAGCTTCTGACTCAACCATTAATACAGCGTTATTTGTTCCTGCAACGGTTAGATCTAATAAAGATTCTTCCAGCTCGGAAGAAGTGGGATTCAAAATAAAATCATTGCCATTAAAGCCAACTTTAACTGCACCTAAAGTACCATTAAAAGGGAGTCCGGCCAGTTTTACTACTGATGAGGCACCAATAAGTGCTGGTACCTCCGGATCTATATCGGGATTCAATGAGACCAAAGTAATAACAATTTGTACTTCCTGAGTATATGATTCATCGAATAAGGGGCGCAATGGTCTATCAATTAGACGACTAATAAGTGTCTCTTTTTCTGTAGGTCTGCCCTCTCTTTTAAAAAATCCACCCGGAATTTTACCAGCAGCGTAAGTCTTTTCGTTATAATTTACAGTTAATGGGAAAAAGTCCCTGTCATTTTCGTCAGTTGATGCAACAAGTGTTGCTAAAACTACCGTACCCTCTATATTTACTGTTACTGATGCATTAGCTTGCTTGGCTATGAGTCCGGTTTCAATTTTTACTGTTTGATTTCCTAGTTGGAATGTTTTTGTATGCATTATTTTCTTAGTCCTAGTTCTTTAATAAGCTTTTCATATGTTTCTATATCCTTATTTTTCAGATATTTCATTAATGAACGTCGTTTCATGATCATTTTTAATAATCCTTGTCTAGAATGATTATCTTTTTTATTCTTATTAAAGTGATCTGAGAGTTTGTTAATATTTTCTGTTAGAAGAGCTATCTGGACTGAACTAGAACCACAATCTTTATCAGATTGTTTAAACTTTGCTATAATTTCAGCTTTTGAATTATTAGTTAATGCCATTATCTTTTTTCTATTTCTTTAACGTGTGGATTTTATCACGTCCTTACATTATTACAAACTAAATAATTATCTTTTCATCAATCTTTTTGGCGAAATCTGTCCATCTAAGTAATGACCGATCCCACAGAATATATTTTTTTCGTTATACAGTCTAACTAATTCATCATTTGATAAATTACTAGGTTTTTCTATGGGTTGGCCCATATATATGTTATCTATATCTTTATTTTTTAGTTCTACTGAGTTAAATTTTCTTAACATCTTGTCAATACTAATTTTAGTTTCATCTAAATTATTCAAATTTATTTCATCAATAGATACCGCATGATAATCTTCAAACGGTTCTACCAAAAAACGATCTAAATTGGTTAAACATGCATGTAAATTCCATTTGGTAGCTAAATCTTCAACTAAAGTTCTAATATAAGTCCCAGAAGAGCATAGAGTATTAAATTTTAAAAGACCTTTCTCAAGTGACTTAAACTCAAGTGAATAAATATAACGCTCTTTATGTTCTCGATGTATATGAATATTTTTCCTTGCATATTTATATAATGGTTTACCTTTAAATTTTGTACTACTATACATTGGCGGGACCTGCATATATTTTCCTAGAAAATTCTTAAATGTGTCCTTAACTGTCTGTATATTTAAATTTTCTATGACTAACTTTTCGTCAGTGTATTGAACCAAGTCAGTTTCTAAGTCTCCAGATACACTACTTTGTCCAAGTTTGCACTCGACGCAATATCCTTTTTTATTAGTCTGAATAAATTGTATATATTTTAATGCTTGTCCTGTTACTATTGGTAGTATGCCAGTAGCATGAGGATCAAGTATGCCAAGTATACCTGCTTTATTGATTTTTGTTCTCTCTTTAAATAAAGATAATGTATTGTTAGATGTAACTAATTTCTGTTTATTAATTAAAAATATTCCGTCTGTCACTACTGATTTATAGATTTTTTAGAATCTTGTTGATTTTTTCGCCTTTAATTTGTGTATCATCATAAATAAATTTAATATCAGGTATACGTTTTAAATATACAGCTTTTGATAGGTATAATTTTATAGCAGGCTTTACTTCATTCATTTGCTTCTCTATTTTTGAAAAATCTTTTAATAATGTAGTGAAATATACTATGCTGCTTCGTAAATCTTTGCTTACTTTAATGCCTGTAATTGTAACTGTATTTTTAATATCAGGATTATCAATTTTGGAAACTATAATGTTTGCTATCTCTTTTTGAAGAAGGTCTTCAATTTTGTTCATCCTACCCATAACTTCATATAGAACGCTTGATTTCAGTTCTTCTATAAACCTCTATTTGATCACCTTCTTTAATATCATTATAATCTTTCACACCGATACCGCATTCAGTACCGCTTTTAACTTCTTTTACATCTTCTTTATATCTTCTTAGAGACTCAAGCTCTCCTTCGTATATAACTGTATTGTCGCGTAATACTCTTATAGGTTGGTCTTTTTGAACCACTCCTTCTGAAACAATAGAACCAGCAATAGCTCCTAATTTTGAAGATCTAAATACGTCTTTAACAGTTGCTATACCAATAATTTCCTCTTTAACATCCGGCTCTAGTTCTCCAGAAAGATCGAACTTAACGGCATCAATTAAATCATAGATAATACTGTAATAATTAAGTTTAACATCATGCGTTTCAATAAGTTTCTTAGCTTTACTATCTGCTCTAACATTAAAACCAATAACATTTGCTTGAGAACTTATTGCAAGGTTAATGTCTGACTCGGTTATACCACCAACCCCATTATAAATAATTTCAAGTCCAACGTCTGGATTATCAATTGAAGTAAGACTGTTAACGATGGCTTCACAACTCCCCTGTACGTCTGTTTTTATCAAATAGTTAACGATTTTTTTACCATTAGAACTTTCACTAAACGATTCAATAGAAAAGTTTTTTTGTTTGGATTGCATGTCAATTTCTTTCTGCTTACGCTCTCTTGATGATGCAATATCTTTTACTTTCTTTTCATCATCAGTCGATATAAGTTGATCACCAACATTAGGTGTTGCTGAAAGACCTGTTAAAACAACAGGGGTGCTAGCTCCAGCGACATTTACTTCCTTAGAAAATTCATTAAATAAAGCCCTGACTCTTCCAAAAGTCTGTCCAACGAGAACAAAATCTTTTTTATTTAGAAGACCATTTTGAATTAATACTGTTGCAACTGGCCCTTTACCTTTGTCAAGTGAAGATTCAATTACAACACCTGTTGCAGGGCCCTTATCGAGAGCTTTTAGTTCTAGTATTTCTGATTGCAATACTACAGAATCAAGAAGTGAGTCTACTCCTTCCCCAGTGATAGCAGAGATTGGTATAAAGATTGTCTCCCCACCCCATTCTTCAGGAATTACATTTCTAGCAGCTAAATCATTTTTTACTTTTTCAGGGTCAGCATTTTCTTTATCGATCTTATTTATGGCAACTATTAGTGGCACTTTAGCAGATTTTGCATGCTCTATGGCTTCCTCAGTTTGGGGCATAACACCGTCATCTGCAGATACTACTAAGATAACAATATCTGTCACTTGTGCACCTCTCGCCCTCATATTTGTGAAAGCTGCATGGCCTGGTGTATCAAGAAATGTTATTTCACCATTATTTGTTTTTACTTTGTATGCCCCGATATGTTGAGTTATACCTCCAGATTCAGATTCTGTTATTTTAGATTTTCGAATATAGTCTAACAGTGATGTTTTTCCATGATCAACATGGCCCATAATAGTTACAATAGGTGCCCGTGGTTTACCATCAGTTATTTTAATTTTTGCAGTTGAGTTTATATCTTCTTCATCATTCTCTTCGACCACTGGATTGTGACCAAGTTCTTCAGTTATCAATATTGCAGTATCTTGATCTAAAGACTGATTGACTGTTGCCATAACACCTAACCCCATCATTTTGGAGATAAGGTCTGTATTCTTTATTGCCATTTGATTAGCTAATTCTGCAACCGTCATAGATTGGCTTATTTTTACATCCCTTCTAACAGGTGATGTTGGTTTTTCAAATTGGTGTTTTGTTTCTATTTCCTTTATATCTTGTTTGTTTTTCTTACTCTTGTCTTTTTTATTCTTAGGGGATTTTAAATGTAATTCTTTAGTTTCTAGTTTCTCAATTTTTTCATCTTTATCTATTTTTTGTTTTTTAGGTCCTTTAGATTCAGGCGGCGGACTTTTCTTTGTTGGTATCTCTGTTTTAGGACTTATAGCTTCATTTTGATTTGAGACTGTCTCAAGTTTTTTATTGGGTATTTCGCTATTTTTAGATGGCTTTTTATCTACAGTTTTATTAATTATTTTCCTTTTTCTTTTGACATGCACTCCAGCTGAAGAAGCGCTTTTCCTGCTTGATAAAGTATCTGGTTTAAGTTTTATATTATCTTTTTCTGTCATTTCTCATCTTCAAACCAACTTTCTCTAGCTTGCATGATCATATCTCCAGCTTTTTTGCTTGGTATATCTATAATATCAAGTAGTTCATCTATAGATAAATCAGCTAAGTCATCTATTGTTAATATATCATTATTTTTCAACATTGTTATATGAACATCTGTCAATTCAGATATATTAGATAAGGAGTTTTTACTATCAATCTCCTCTTGTTTTCTCTCGTACTCGTCTACAGCCCTTTTCCTTAACTCATCGACAAGTTCGTTATCAAATCCATTGATTTCTCTTAGCTCGCCGATATCACATAATGCAATTTCGTCTATAGTGCTAAACCCTTCTTCAGCAAGAATCTTAGCTACATCATTATCCACATTAAGTTCATTTTGAAATTTTGTCGCAGTTTCTTCTTCTTCTTGACTATTTTTTTCATCTGCTTCTTCTTTACTCATCACATTAAGATTCCAGCCTGTTAATTCGCTAGCGAGCCTAACATTTTGGCCGCCACGACCAATAGCTTGTGACAATTGCTCCTCTGCTACAGCAATGTCCATTGTCTTGCTTGTCTCATCAACTACAATAGAAATTACCTCTGCAGGAGACATGGCGTTTATAACAAATTTGGCAGGATCCTCGTCCCATGGAATAATATCTATCCTTTCCCCAGCAAGTTCATTTGAAACTGATTGAACTCTTGAACCTCTCATTCCAACGCACGCTCCAATTGCATCGAGCTTAGGATCATTTGATTTTACTGCAATCTTTGCTCTCAAACCCGGATCTCTTGAGGCGCCTAAAATTTCTATTATTCCTTGTCCGACCTCTGGTACCTCAAGACGAAAAAGTTCAATTAAAAATTCCGGGCATTTACGAGAAATATATAGTTGAGGTCCTCTTGATTCAGCTTGAACATCCATTAAGAATCCTCTGATCCTATCACCAGGTTTTATATTTTCTCTTGGTATGAGATTATCTTTAAGTATCATAGCCTCATCAGACATACTTCCGCCCTCTGAAGAATTTAAATCTAGGAATACATTCCCTTTATCAACCCTTCTAACAATACCAAATAATAATTCTCCTATTCTTGGTGAATATATATCAACAATTCTATTCCTCTCTGCGAGCTTGAGTCTTGATACGATATTCTGTTTCGCCGTCTGTGCGACTATTCTTCCAAACTCAACAGATTCTATTTCTTCTTTTAAAAAATCTCCAATTTTAATATCTGAATCTTTACCTTGAGCATTATTTAGAGTGATCTGCATTTCAGATTGATCCTCATCTATAATATCTTCAACAACTTCCCATTTTCTAAAAGTTTTGTATGAGCCATCATCTTGGTTGATTGACACTTCAACATCAATTTCATCCTGAGATTTAGTATCAAGTTTATATTTCTTTTTAACAGCAGAAGCTAATGCAAATTCTAATGCATCAATAATAATATCTCTATCAACATTCTTCTCATTGGAAACAGTATCAATTATGAGAAGTATTTCTTTATTCATATCTTAATCTCCCTAATCAAATTAGCTTTTTTGATATCATCTATAGTTATTTTTATTTTTTCATTCTTATGAAAGATTAATATATCTTGGTTTTTAATCTCATATATACCCTTAAATCTTTTTTGATTATTTATATTTTTCTTCAATTCAATGTGAACTTTCTCTCCTTGAAACTTTAAAAAGTCATTGAATGTAAAAAGAGGTCTATTAATACCTGGAGATGATACTTCAAGCGAGTAATCATCATCTAGATATTCATTAAGCTCTATGGTCTTCTTAGCAAGCTTTGTAACGAATGAGCAATCATCTAGACTAACCCCTTCATCTGAATCTAATAAAATTTGAATATTTTTAGTGTTGTGCTTGCCGGCAATACTGACATGCATAACTGATACATCATCTTTGAGCATATTGTTTAATTCATTCATTATTATTTTCTCGATATCCTTCATAAAATAAGCAACAAAATGGCTCCATATGGAGCCTTGGTTGTATTGTATATCAAAATTAGATTAAATAGAAAGAAAATTAAGTTGCTTGGTCGCGGGGGCAGGATTCGAACCTACGACCTTTGGGTTATGAGCCCAACGAGCTACCAGACTGCTCCACCCCGCACTGCTATGAAGTCTAATATCTCTAGGTAAGATTTTCAAGACATATACTCATAATGCGAGTGTACTGATAATAGAATAACTGAGATTGTAAACAATGCTGGGTATAATCCCTAGAATAAGAAGTAAAGTCACGTTTACAGTCAAAATAAAATTATTCCCCGGAATGATAGATATTAAATCAATCCGCTCATCAAAGAAAATAGTCTTAATCACTTTTAAATAATAATATGCAGAAATGACAGTCATTAGTACTACTATCACAGCAAGCCAAATCATAGAGCTGTCTATGATAGATTGGATAACTATCAATTTTGCATGAAATCCAATAAGGGGTGGAATGCCTGCAGACGATAACATTGTGATTAGTATTAATATTGAAATAAATGGATGAGTTTTAGATAAACCAGATAAACCTCTTATATCCTCTACACCTAGACTATTTACGGTTATATGAGTAATTATCCCAAAGGATGCCAGCGCGGTTAACGTATAAATTATTGCGTAATAGAAAGAGGCCTGCAGACCTGCCATAGAAGGCAGTCCCAACGACAAAATTATAAATCCTATATTTGATATTGCTGAATATGCCAATAGTCTTTTAATATTTGTTTGAGAAAGTGCAAATATGCTTCCAATAATTATGGATAATGTTCCGACAAAAATTAAAATATCGGACCAAATTGTTTCAATAGAGATGAACGCAATATAATAAAGTTTAAGAAAAACAATAAAAACTCCTATTTTAGGAAGTGTGCTCAATAATACTGTTGTACTAACTAATGAGCCTTGATATATATCAGGTACCCACATATGAAAAGGCGCAGCCCCAAACTTAAAACAAACACTGGCTGTTATAAAAACGATGCCGAACACTATTCCCATATACTGCACTGACTGATTATCTATGATTGCAAGTTCTCTAGATATCTCATCATATAAAATAGATCCAGTGAAACCATAAATTAAAGATATACCAAATAATAATATCCCAGATGACATTGCTCCGAGTATATAATATTTAATTGCTGCTTCTGAAGACAGTGGTGATTTCTTGTTGAAACCAATTAATGCATATAAAGACAAAGACAGAAGTTCTATTCCTAGATACAACATAAGAAGGCTCTTTGCTGAAATCATTACCATTGTTCCTAGTAATCCTAGGACAGAAATAGAAAGATATTCGGATTGATAACTTTTTAAATAGGCTAAATGTTTATATGAATAGTGAAAAATAATTAATGAACCAACTAATATTATAATCTTTAAAGAATTAGTAAACTCGTTTAAATCATATGAAGCATAATTATATACTAAGTCTTGATTGTTAATAGCAGAATAAATAGTTAATATCAAAAGCAACTGCATTAAGAGATAAGACAACCTCTCGCTTCGAGAAAAAAGGTCGACCAGAATTATGAGTAATAATCCAATGGTCAGCATAATTTCTGGTATAAACAAATAATCTAACATAATCTATTTCGCGCTCAGTGATGAAATAATATCTATTACAGTTCGATCCATCATTTGTATTATTAAATCAGGTTTAATTCCTATATATAAAATTAATATGATTAGGATGCTCAATACTAGTTTTTCATTAGATTTGCATTCATCATAGCCTTGATTATTTTTAGTATTTTCACCAAATAATACATTTTTGCCTACTTTTAAAGAGTAAGAGGCAGAGAGTAATAATGAAGATGCTGCTAAGAAACCTATTATTAGTCCTGAGCTTAAAGATGAAGTAATTACGAAGAATTCCCCTACAAAGCCTGACGTTCCTGGTAAACCAGAATTTGACATGAGGAAAAATATCATTAAAAAAGAAAAGAATGGCATATATTGTGCGACACCATAATTATCCTCAATTTTCCTAGAGTGAGATTTTTCATAAATAATACCTATACAGAAAAATAATGCAGCGGATATTAAGCCGTGAGATAACATTTGAATCATTGCTCCCTCTAAACCAATCACTGCAGAAACTTCACTTTGACCTAGAAGATTTAAAACAAGAAATATTCCAAGAGTTACAAAACCCATATGAGCTACAGAAGAATATGCTATAAGTTTTTTCATATCTTCTTGCGCATAAGCAACAAAACTTATATAAATAATCGCAATAAGAGATATTATAATCAGATATTCGCTCAAATATATCCCAGCATTTGTTGTAATAGGCAATAGAAATCTAATCATCCCGTAGCCTCCCACTTTTAAAAGCACAGCAGCTAGAATAACTGACCCGCTTGTTGGAGCCTCAACATGGGCATCAGGTAACCATGTGTGAACCGGCCACATTGGAATCTTAATTCCAAAACCTATTAAAAATGCCAATAAGAGATATATTTCTTCTTCAAGAGTCATGTTTAGATTATAAAAATCTTTTATATAAAATGAGTTTCCAATTTGTGATAGATAGATAATAGAAATAAGCATTAAAACAGAGCCGAACAGCGTGTATAAGAAAAATTTAATCGTCGCATATCTTCTATTATTTCCACCCCATATTCCAATTATTAAAAAGAGTGGTATCAAAAGGCTTTCAAAGAAAATATAGAAAAGTATGCTATCAAAAGCTGTAAAAGTTCCTATCAACAAACCCTCTAAAATTAAAAAATATCCTATATAAGATGATTTATCATGATATTTTTCAGATATACAGAATATCGAAATAAGAAATGTTATAAGTGAGGTTAAAAGAATTAGGGAAATAGAAATTCCATCGACTCCCAAAAAATAATAAATATCAAAGCCATCAATCCATAAACTCTTTTCTACAAATTGTAAGTTACTATTGGTAATATTAAAATTGTGCGTAAGAATTAGAACTAATATAAAAATAAAAAAGGTACTTATCGAGAATATTAATTCAGAGAATGTATCACTTATATCTTGCGATAATACCAGAAAGATACCTATTATTATAGGTGTCCATATGAGTAAAGATAATATTGGATAGTCGAACATTTAATACCTGTAGTAAATTATAAATAAAAAAACAATTAGTGCTGATATTATTGTTAACGAATAATGATATATATAACCAGTTTGATATCTCCTTATCTTTATAGATAAAGTATCTAAAAACATTGATGTTTTATTCACTACTCCGTTATCTATGATCGATAGATCAATTTTTTTCCAGAGCGATTTAGTAAAGATATCTTGGAACTTGGGTATATGAATAGAAGATAATGGGATAAATCCATATTCTGAAGATAGTAATTTAGATATACTGTTCGGAATTTTTAACTGAAATGATTTTTTGTAAAAATAAAAGTAACTAATAACAATACCAGTAATTAGAATTATAAAATTTATTGTGAAGAATGAATGTAAGAAAAATATTAATGAGTTTCCAACTACATTAGAATAAAAAGATATTAAAATATCTTTTCCCTCAATAGAATTAGTAAATAAATTGCCCAACATTAGTGAGTCATATAGGAAGAAGCCAATAAATATTGTAGGGACAGTAAGTATTATAAGAGGTCTGAGCATTTCTTTATCGTTTTCGTTTTCATGATCATTTTCTTTAACATCTTTTAGAGAGCATTGACCAAAAAAAACAGAAAAGAAAATCTTACTCGAATATAGTGCCGTAACAAAGATGGAGGATAATAATAAAATATAAGGTAGATTATGGCCAAGATGACCAACCATGTCTATAATCGTTTCTTTTGAGTAAAATCCGGATGTAAATGGAAATCCCATAAGAGAGAGTGACCCATATATAAATGCCATATACGTAACTGGCATAAAGCGTCGTAGTCCTGATATCTTCCTTATATCTTGCTCATGATGACACTTAACAATGATTGAGCCAGCACATAAAAATAATAAGGCTTTAAAAAAGGCATGAGTCAATAAATGAAAAACTGCTAGTGAATATAGATGTGCACCTAAAGCTGCAGTCATATATCCTAGTTGTGAAATTGTTGAGTAAGCAATAATTCTCTTGATATCAGTCTGTACAAGCGCAACTAGGCCCAGAAAAAATGCTGTAATAGCACCAATGTAAAGTATAAATTCCGATATACCTTCAGACATTATGTAAAGTGGTGAGAGTCTAGCAACCATGTATATCCCTGCCGTAACCATCGTAGCAGCATGTATTAAAGCAGATATAGGCGTAGGACCTTCCATCGAATCAGGTAGCCAAAAATGAAGGGGTACTTGTGCAGACTTAGCCATAGCGCCCACAAACAATAATAAGCATATTAGATCAAGATAATTAAAACTAAAAGTATACAGATATATTTGGTTGTTCAATAGAGAATACTTCAAGCTAAAGACCTCTGCATAATCAGTAGTGTTATAAAAAGCAAAGATAAAACAAACTCCAAGTAGTAGACCAATATCACCGACTCTATTAACTAAAAAAGCTTTATAATTTGCTTTAATTGCAGATGGTTTCTCTATCCAGTAGCCAATCAATAAGTAAGATGATAAACCAACTAGTTCCCAACCAATGAAAAGTTGGAAAAAATTATTTGACAATACTATTAATAACATAGAAAACGTAAAAAAGTTTGTATAAATGAAAAACCTATTATATGAATTCTCATTTTTCATATATGAAATCGAATAATAATGTACAAGAGACGATACAGATGTGACTACACTTGACATGATTAAAGATAGTGAGTCAATATATAATCCAAAGCTCAGTGTGAAATATTCTGTATCTGCAAAATTCAAGATATTTTTTGATATTGGATTTAGTCCACTAGAAAAAAATATGTAAAGACAATATAAAGATAATAAAAATGGTATAAATATAGTTAAGTTTGCTAATAAACTAGTTAAACTCTTTGATCTATTCTGCAAATATAATAAGAGAGCTGTTCCAGCCAATGGCAAGAGAAGTATGAGTAAAACTAGATTGATCAACCTTTTAACTCCGATATATCATCTACATCAATAGATTTCTTACTTCTAAACAAGACTATTAGAATTGCAAGCCCTATAGCTGATTCAGCAGCAACCACGGTTAAAACAAAAAAAACAAATACTTGTCCTGTTAAATCATTTAGATAGTTACCAAGAGTTATCAAATTAAAATTAACAGATAGAAACATCAATTCTAAAGACATTAGCAATATCAATATATTTTTTCTATTTATAAAAATTCCCGCAATAGAAATTGCAAATAATAATGTGCTTAAAATTAAATAATAGCTAATTGGGATCATTTTTTAATTCTCCTCGTCAGAAATGATTTTTAATCTGTCTTTTTTATTTACCATAATTTGCTTTGCAGGATCTTGATATTTATTAAATTGATTCTTTCTATAAGTTAGAATTATTGCAGATATGATTCCTAGGAGAAGTATCAATCCTGCTATTTCAAACTCTAATAAATATTTTGTAAAAAGGACATACCCAAGATTTTCTGTGTTACTTTCACTGACAAGGTGTATTTCCCTAACTGCATTGTAATCAACATTCTCAAAGCTACTTACAAAAAACCAAATAATGAGAGCATTAAAAGAAATAAACACTACAATTCCAAAAGGTAGATATTTTATAAAGGCTGCACTTTTTCTAGCAATATTTATATCTAGCATCATAACTACAAACAAAAAAAGAACCATTACGGCACCGACATATACTAAAATAAGAATTATAGATAAGAACTCAGCTCCAAGAAGCATCCATAAGATAGCAGATAGAAAAAACGAAAATACAAGATAAATTGCAGAGAGAACCGGGTTATCAGTTAGTATAACTCTCATGCTAGTTAAAATTAAGCCGAAACCAAAGAATAGAAAAGTTATTAACTCTAGATTCATAATTTTAGATTTGCATTTCGATCTTTCATTTCTTGTTCCTCATATAAATCACCAATTTTCAATAAATCATTTTTACTCATCACACTATCTTTTTTGCGTTCAAAATGATATTCAAATATACGAGTTTCAACAATTGCATCTACTGGACAAGCTTCTTCGCAAAAACCACAGTATATACACTTAAAGAGATCTATATCATATTTTGTTGTTCTCCTGGTTTTATCATCTCTTTCTTCTGTATCAATTGATATAGCCAACGCTGGACACACTGCTTCACATAGTTTGCACCCAATACATCTCTCTTCGCCATTAGGATATTTTCTCAGTGCATGCAACCCACGGAACCTGGGTGACTGAGGAGTTTGTTCCTCAGGATATTGAATAGTTATAGGTTTTTTAGTCAATTTTTTTCCAGTAATTCTAAGACCTTTTAGAATTTCTATAAAAAATAAACTTTTAATAAAATGTAAAAACTTTCCCATATTTTTCACACGAATGAATTATTAAAATATATAAAAAAACCAAGTACAGTTAACCAAAAAAAAGTGATTGGCAAAAATACTTTCCAGCCCAAACGCATTATTTGATCGTATCTATATCGTGGTAGAGTAGCACGAAGCCAGAGAAAAACAAAAATGAATACAAGGGTTTTTAAAGCTAGCCATATGAATCCAGGTATAAACGACAAGTATTCATCAATAAAGGTTCCTTCAAACGGGGACAACCAACCTCCAAAAAACATTATGCTTGCGAGGATACTTATTAGTATAAGGTTCATATACTCTGCAAGAAAAAACATAGCGAAAGCCATGCCAGAATATTCGACATGAAAACCAGCAACAATCTCTGATTCTCCTTCCGAAACATCAAATGGTGCTCTATTTGTCTCAGCTACGCCAGCAATGAAGTAAATTAGAAATAATGGAAATAATGGGAGCCAATACCAACTAAATATTCCTCCTGATTGAGCAACGATAATGCTTTGGAGATTTAGACTACCAGATAGCATTAGCACACCTACCAATGCAAATCCCATTGCAATTTCATAAGCTATTATCTGTGCTGCCGATCTCATTGAGCCTAGAAAAGCATATTTTGAATTCGAAGCCCAGCCCGCAAGAATCACACCATAAACACTTAAAGATGTTAAAGCTAAAATAAATAAAAGGCTTGCATTAATATCTGCGATAACAAAATATTCTGATAAAGGAATAACTGCCCAAACCAACAAAGAGGGTATTAACATTAACATAGGTGCTGTTAAAAAAATTGCTTTATTTGCATTAGTAGGAATAATAATTTCCTTTGAGACAAGTTTAAGTACATCAGCAATTGGTTGTAATAATCCTGATGGGCCAACACGCGAGGGTCCCATACGCGACTGCATAAAACCTATAATTTTTCTTTCTGAATAAGTTACATAGGCAACAATAAGGAATAATGGTATGACTATTGATAAAATTGATACCACTGTTTTAAGAATATAAAAAATAATATCCATTAATCTACACTAACGATCGAATCTCGTGCTCCAATTTTTTGATTATGTACTCCGCTTATGTTAACCAAGATTACATTTTCTGGTAAATCATGCATTTTATTTTTAAGTGAAAGCTTAAGCTTGTCAGAATTTTCTAAAATTATAGTAGTTTTAGAGTCTCCTAAATTAAGAGTCTTAGGAAAACTTATATAATCGTTGTCATCATGTGTTGACAAGAGAGATTTACATCTACGTAAAAGTGGGTTATTTGAGTTTGGAGATCTAATGATTACTTTATGTAAGCTATCATCTCTGTTTGGTGTTTTTATATTTTCTGCAGATATGTAATTATTTAATGGAAACTTAATATTAGTTAATATTGATTTCGTTTCTCTTTTAATTTCATCTCTAGTTAATGAAAATTTTAAGTTGCTTGATATATTAATTAGGTGATCTAAACCTTCTAACGAGCTCTCTTTGGGCTTTACAATTTTATGTGATGTCTGAACCTGCTTAGTTGCATTAATGAATGTTCCACTTGATTCTTGAGGTACAGACAAAGGGAAAACAATGTCAGCATATTTCTCAATAGAGCTAGTCATGAATGATGAAAAAAAGATATTAAGTTTTGATTTTTTTAGAGCAGACAGTATTTTGTTGTCATCAAAGAAATCATACTCTGGTTCTAAATTATAAATAATAAGAGCATCTATTTCCTTATTGATTGCTTCAGTGTAGCTATATCCCTTAACAGGTGAATCTTTACCACCTGGCAAACGATGAGGAATGACTCCCATTGCCCAAGCGCCCGCAGTATTTGATTGATCACCTAGAAATCCTAATGATGCATTAATTGCCTTTGCATATTTACTTATTGTATTGAGCAAATAACTGTAATTTTCATGGAACGTTGCAGACGGCCCTAAAATAATTGCATTTTTTGTATTTTTATTTATTTGTTTAAGAATTCCATCATTGGAGTCACTAAAAACTTTTGCAATATTATTCGGTGATGTAATCAAACTATTTTCGATATCGAAATTTTCTATATGGTTATGGGAGGAAACTTTATAAATTTTTGTTGAGTTTTCCTTAATTGCATCTCTCATGTAAATAGATAGAATAGGAAATTCTTTTGTTATGTCTACATCGACGAGAATAATATTATCCATCTGGGTCAGATCAGACAAGTTTATACCTAGAGATGGGACAATTGGATACGATTTTTGATATTTAGTATCATTTTCTTTTGTTCGATGATCTATGTTATTAATATTTAATTCTCGAAGAATTTTTTGGAATAAATACATTTCCTCGCAAGATGATTGAGCTGAGATTGTTGCTAAGATATTAGATTTTTTATCCGAAGAAATTATTTTTTCTAAATCACTAGTAAATTTCTCAGCTATATCTGTATTACTTGTTTTAATTAATTTGTCCTCTAGCTTCACCAGAGGTTCTAAAATTCTATCCTTTGATTTTATCCCCTCGTATCCATATCTATCTCTATCTGATAACCATGATAGATTTAGTGTGTCATTTTCTTTAGGAATACATCTTTTAATTTCATTTTTATATGTATGATAGTAGATATTAGATCCGATACAATCATGCGTGGATATTGAATTTAACTGTGTAAGATCCCATGTGCGAGCACTGTATTTATATAATGTATTGTTTAGTGCGCCGACAGGACATAAATCGATTACATTGCCAGAAAGTTCAGACGATAAACCATGATTAAGATATGTCTCTATTTTTGTGTCTTCTCCTCTGCCAGTCATACCTAGTTCTTTGATTCCAGCTATTTCTTCTCCGAATCTTACACATCTACTACAGTGAATACATCGAGTCATCTCTGTGCTTACTAAATCACCGATATCTTTATCAAGAACAGTTCTTTTAATTTCTGCATAATTTGATTTATAGTCGCCATGCTCTAGCGAAACATCCTGAAGCTCACACTCTCCTGCTTGATCACAAACTGGGCAATCCAGTGGATGATTAATTAATAAAAATTCCATTGTAGATTTTTGTGCATCTTCAGCAACAGAACCAACAGTCTTTACTTTCATCCCATCCTTAACAAGAGTCGAACAAGCTGGTTGCGGATGTTTGGCGCCATCAATTTCTATTAAACACATTCTGCAACTAGCAACTATGCTTAATCTTTTGTGATAACAAAATCTTGGTATATGTATATTATTTCTATCTGCAACTTGAATAATTGTCTCATTATCTGATGCATCTAATTTTTTATTATCTATGTATATTTCCATCTACCCAACCATTGATGTCTTTTTTTCTACAAAATATTCAAATTCATTCCAAAAGTTCTTTAGAAAACTAATTACTGGCATTGCTGCAGCATCTCCTAGAGCACAAATACAATGACCTTCTATTTGGTTTGCAACTCTATTTAAAAGGTCTAAATCTGACTGATTGCCCTGTCCTGATCTAATTTTTACAAGGGTCTTATACAACCATCCTGTTCCTTCCCTACATGGTGTACATTGTCCACAAGATTCTGCAAAGTAAAATCTAGATATTCTCTCTAAAACAGAAACCATGCATGTGGTATGGTCCATAACTATAACTCCACCAGAGCCTAACATCGTTCCAATATTAACGAGTGATTCATAATCCATCGGAGTATTTAAAATATCCTCGCCTTTAACAACAGGAACAGATGATCCTCCAGGAATTACCGCTTTAAGGTTGTTATCATTTAAAATTCCACCACAACTCTCAAGCAAATCAGAAAACCTTGTTCCTAGCGGAGCCTCTATAACCTTGGGCTCATTAATATGTCCACTCATACAAAACATTTTTATTCCTTCGGACTCATCTTTACCTAATTTTCTGTACCAATCTGGCCCATTTTTTATAATATAAGGAACTGACGCAAGTGTTTCAGTATTATTTATTATCGTAGGTTTTCCATATAAACCTTGAACAGCCGGGAATGGAGGCTTAATTCTTGGCATACCCCTTTTGCCTTCGATAGATTCCAGCATTGCAGTTTCTTCGCCAACTATATATGCGCCAGCACCAATTAGGGGAATTATGCTAATAGACAATTTGGAATCTAAAATATTAACACCAACTAGATTTAATTCTTTTGCTTCTTGTATTGCTTTGTTAAATACAACCCACTGATCTCCAATAAATTCTCCTCTTAAATAGTTATAACCCACTGTCGCTCCAATTGCATAACATGCTATTAACATACCCTCTATTACAGAGTGAGGATTATACCTAAGTATGTCTCTATCTTTGCATGTGCCTGGTTCACTTTCATCAGAATTACATACTAAATATTTCTGATGTTCAGTTGAATTAATGAAGGACCACTTAATTCCTGTTAAAAAGCCAGCGCCACCTTTGCCCCTTAGATTAGAATCTTTAATCATTGAAACTATTTCGTTTTTAGGTGTGCCTTCTGATATAATTTTCTTCCAAGATGAATAGCCACCTAAATTAATATATGTAGAAATATCAGAAGGGTTAGTTTTATCAAAGGTTTCTGTGCAAACTTTATTCATTATTTAATCCATCTAAAATATCATCGATACGTTCAAATGTTAGATTTTCATGATTTATATGATTTACCTGCATCATGGGTGCTCCATTACAAGCAGCTAGACATTCCATTTCGTTTTTTAGGTAAAACTTATTATCTTTCGTAGATTCTCCTACTTTAATTTTCAATTTTTTCTCTAGATAAGTTAAAATTTCATCTGAACCTCTCAACATGCAAGAAACATTAGTACAGACTGATATAACATTTTTTCCAACCGGATTGAGTGAAAACATTGAATAGAAAGTTGCAACTTCATATACATCAATTCTTTGAACATCAAGATAGTCTGCTAATTCAGATATTATATCTTCTGTAAGATATCCATTATTATTATGCTGTAAAATCAAAAGTGATTCGATAATTGCAGATTTTTTCTGACTTTTTGGAAATTTACTCCTTACAGTTTCAATTTCAGACTTAATATTTTCTGTAAATATATTTTCCATTATCTATCTATCTCACCAAAAACGATATCTTGAGTGCCAATAATAGTGACCACATCTGACAACATATGGCCTCTAGACATCTCGTCAAGCGCAGCTAAATGAGGAAATCCAGGTGCTCTTATTTTTAATCTATAAGGTTTATTTGCGCCATCAGATATCATATAAATTCCAAACTCTCCTTTAGGGGCTTCAACGGCAGTGTAAACTTCCCCTTCTGGTATACAGTAACCTTCACTGAAAAGTTTAAAGTGATGGATTAGTGATTCCATTTGATCTTTCATATCATCTCGATTAGGTGGGGTAATCTTTGAATTTGACGAAATAAATTTACCTTGATCATCTCGCAGCCAATCACAACATTGTTTAACTATCTTGGCAGACTCTCTCATTTCTTGTATTCTAACTAGGTAACGGTCATATGAATCCCCTTCAGTCCCGATTGGAATGTTAAAAGACAGATTGTTGTATACCTCGTAAGGTTGTTTTTTTCTAAGATCCCAGTTTACGCCAGACCCTCTGAGCATAGGTCCAGTAAATCCTAAATCTAATGCCCTTTCAGCATCAACCACACCAATACCCACTGTTCTCTGTTTCCATATACGATTATCTGTTAATAAATTCTCATACTCATCAACATTCTTCGGAAATCTATCCACAAAACTCTCAATGAAATCCAATAATGACCCTTCTCTGTTATAGTTTAACCTATCTACTTCATCCAAAGTTTGATTTTTGTTAAGTATGTATTTAGGCATCATCTTAGGAAGATCTTGAGCAACACCCCCAGGTCTATAATATGTTGCATGCATTCTGGTGCCTGAAACAGCTTCATAACAATCCATGAGATCTTCTCGTTCTCTGAATGCATACAGAAATACAGACATAGCCCCAATATCTAAAGCATGTGCACCAAGCCATAAAAGATGATTTAGGATACGGGTAATTTCATCAAACATAACTCGAATATACTGAGCTCTTTCTGGTACATCCAAAGACAATAACTTTTCGATTGCAAGAACATATGCATGTTCATTACACATCATTGACACATAATCTAATCTATCCATGTATCCTATGTTTTGATTATAAGGCTTAGATTCCGCTAACTTTTCTGTTGCGCGATGTAAAAGACCAATATGCGGGTCTGCACTTTTTATTACTTCACCGTCCATCTGAAGAATTAATCTAAGAACCCCATGTGCCGCAGGATGCTGAGGGCCAAAGTTCATTGTAAAATTTTTATAATCACTCATCTTTTATTCTTCCTTATAACTTTCGGAACAAGAGTTCTTGGTTCAATATCTACAGGTTCATTTATAACTTTTTTGTGTTCAGGGTTATAAGCTACTTGAGTATTACCTGTGAGCGGAAACTTTTTTCTAAACGGATGGCCAACAAATCCATAATCAGTTAATATTCTTCTTAGATCATCATGCCCCTCAAATAGAATGCCAAATAAATCATATGCTTCTCTCTCATACCAATTAGCTGAAGCAAATATTTTAGTGACTGAGGGAATAATAAGCGAATCAACTTCCAAATAACATTTTAATCTTATTCTCATATTGAGCTTAATTGATAAAATGTGATAAATAACGCAAAGCTCATAATCATTTGTTTCAGCTTCATCATAAAATTCAAGTCGACTATGAGATCTCTTGGTAATGCCTCGGTTATATCCACTACTAGTTTTGTTTGTATCCCACTCAGTTTGACCATACTCAATATAATCAACTGCGCATAAATCTATTAATTGTATAAACTGCAAAGATCTATCCTCTTTAAGAATTTTAATTACTTTTAACAAGTTAGACTTGTTTACAATTATTGTGTGCATATCATTTGTATCCAAATAGTCTTCGATATAGTCTTTAATTAGATCTTTGATATTAGGCATGATTATTTAACTTCAATTCTGTTTTTATTTCTGATTTTGTTTTGAAGTTGGAGAATTCCATACAAAAGTGCTTCTGCAGTTGGAGGACATCCTGGTACATAAACATCCACAGGGACTATTCTGTCACAACCTCTTACCACAGAATAAGAATAGTGATAGTATCCACCTCCGTTTGCACAAGATCCCATAGAGATAACCCATTTTGGATCGGCCATTTGATCATAGACCTTTCTAAGTGCAGGTGCCATTTTATTAACTAAAGTTCCAGCGACGATCATTACATCAGATTGTCTAGGACTAGGTCTAAAAAGCATACCAAATCTATCAAGGTCATATCTTGATGCTCCAGCATGCATCATCTCAACTGCGCAACAAGCTAAACCAAAAGTCATTGGCCACATAGATCCAGTTCTAGCCCAATCAAAAAGACTTTCAGAGTCAGCTAAAACAAAGCCATCTTTTTTTATATTTTCTAATCCCATTCTAGTGCACCTTTTTTCCACTCATAAATAAAACCAACAAGTAAAATAAAAATAAATATACCCATAGCTATGAATCCTTCATACCCAATGTGATCAAGCACTACAGCCCATGGAAATAAGAATGCAATTTCTAAATCAAAAATAATAAAAAGAATTGCAACAAGATAAAACCTGACATCAAATTTCATTCTACTGTCATTAAAAGGTTCAAATCCACATTCATAAGGTGAATTTTTCTCTTTATCTGGGTTAGACCCGCCAAAGAAAAATCCAGCACTCAACATTACAACTGCAAACATTGATGCAAGAATCAAAAAAATTAATATTGGTAGGTATTCAAACAACATAGCTTATTATATCCTATATATAGTCAAATACTAATATACATTCACAGCATATAATTATGAAAAAAGGCGATTTAGAAACACTAGAAAATGTAGGAGAAAGTATAATATCCTGTATTAACAATGGAGTTCATGACAGAAAATCTGATTTTCATACATTTACCCTATGCACAGGATTTAAAAGCATTTCTGGCAGAACAGTCGTAATAAGAGGATATGATTCAAAAAAAAATATAATTATATTTCACTCAAATTACTCGTCAGAAAAAATCAATGAAATTAAAGATAACCCTAAAGTGTGTTGTGTTTTTTATAGCAGAAAAGATAAAATTCAAATGCGATGTTATGGTATAGCTGAACTTAACTATCAGAATGATCAAACAAAAACATCATGGGCCAAGATGGGTCATATGTCAAAAGAGTGTTATTTCCAAAATCCATTGCCCGGAACAAAGTTAAAAGATTTCAATTCATTTACAACATCTCCATTGACTACAGAAAGTAAATATTTTTGCGTCGTTACAATAAAGATTGATAAAATAGACTGGTTATATTTAAAAAGAGAGGGTCATAGAAGAGCTAAGATTTATTTGAATAACATTGCTCAAAGTCATTGGTTAAGCCCGTGAATGCCGATGGCCGGACTCGAACCGGCACGACTCTCGCCACTGCCCCCTCAAGACAGCGTGTCTACCAATTCCACCACATCGGCTATTGC
>MDTA01202606.1_pt1 | contig 27886 bp, 28 predicted proteins | sample 811151 | NCBI WGS metagenome assembly MDTA01 (sample SAMN05326648, study PRJNA326480) | marine metagenome | isolation source: seawater | place: Indian Ocean: South | collected 2010 | reverse complement strand
TTTTTCATTAATACCTAAATTTACCGCTCTCGACTTAGTAATTTGGTTTTCAACAATATAATGATCATATATGTTATGATTTTTAAAAATTTCTTTAATTTTTTCTGTATCCTTTAAATCTTTTTTTAATTGATAATTTGTATCTTCGTTCAAATAAAAATTAAATCCATGTGGTAATGCAATACTATCTATACAAAAAAATTTGGATGGTTGAATATGATGCGAGAATTCTCCCCATTGAAATAGAATAAAATCTATATCAAGAGTTTTTAACTTGGAGATTTTTTTGATAATATAAGAAAAAAACTTATATGATAAAGAATTGGGTTTTAAAAATACATTATGAAAATTTTTAATATAAAAGTTTATTATTCTTATTAAATAAAAATTAAATTTATTTTCAAAATATTCGTCATTTCTAATTATTTTAAAATTTTTAAAACTTTGAAAATATTTAATCCTTAAATCGTTCTTATGGTCGTAATTCTTTGAAAAAAAAATATTCACTTTATGTTGTTTAGAAAGAAGAAACCAAATTAGTGACGAAAGATGATCCAAGCTATTTTCATTTGTTATGTGAATTAAAGTTTTTAATGTTTTCATAAATCAATTTTTTTTAGTAAAGGCCCCTGCGGAAAAAAATTTTTTTTGATTGAAGAAATTATTAATTGAACTTTTTTACTCTCAAACCAAATATTTGGATTTTTCCAATTTTCATTCAGATGCTTAGCAGCTTTCAAAGGGTCTTCGAATAAGATATTACAATCTTTCATTTTTTTAAGAAATGAGTTTACAAAGATATGACGCTTATAATAATTTTTATTATAAATAATTATAAATGGTTTTTTAGACAATACTGCTTCAATCAAAGTTGTTTCGGGATAAGTTAAAATCAAGAATTTTGCTTTTGAAATAAACTTTTTTGTATCCTTACCATTATATAAAATTTTATTACCAAATTTATTTTTATAATGTTTTCTAAAATTAAATCCTGAATTTAAGTTTTTGGTTTTTATCAATGTTTTCAATTTAATTTCTTTATAGAGATTTTGAATTAAATTTGATGTTAGATCAAAGGTATTCAAACTTTGTGAAGATGTAGCGTAAAATTGAACTCTATAATTCCACATCGGTGTTTCACCACAAAAGATGCAACAATAATCTCCATCTTTTTCTATTGGAAGTTTAAACTTCAAATAATAAGGGTTTAATTTTATTAGTTTTTGTTTTTTTTTTAACGGCTTATAGAATGTATATTTTTTATCAAAAATTTTTTCCTCAAAATAAAACAATTCTTTAAATGCTGGTAATGACCCGCCATGTTCAAAAACATATATTTTTTTTTTCATAATTATCTGATCTGCAATATAAAATTTATCACTTAAGTCATTAAAATGAGAAAAAGATGTATATATATCATTGTATTTTTTTCTTTTAATTAATTTTGAACATAAAAAATCGAAGTTTTCTAAGTACATTTTAGGTGTAATTTTAGGAATTATTTTCCAAAAAAATTTTTCAAAACCTTTTTTTGAATCAAATTCTTTATTTATTAAGTATTTAAATTTTTCTCTCTTTTCATTTTCCTCAAATGCATCAATAAAAAAATTGTTAATCTTTTCTAAAAAATTAAAACCAAAATCAATTTTTTTTGTATCAAAAAATTTTTTATAATTTAAATACGAATATTGTGTATTTAGAAAAAGTTTTTTTTTATTATTTTTAGGAAAAAAAAACATTGGTGAAATAAAGCTTAAAACTTTAAAAAAAATTTTTTTAAAAATTTTTATTTTAATATTAGAAGAATTTTCGTCGTTTAAAATTTTTTGATTTAAGATTTTATATTTTAATCTTTTGAATTTAATAATTTCTAAATATAACCCCTCATTCCAATCCGCTTGTTGCGATAGATTGATCAAATGATGATAATCTTTGATATGAAAATTATCAAAATTTATATTATCAATACAAAAATAATTTTTTTTTGGATCAATTTTACTTATACTTTCCCAGCGATCAAAAATAATACTGTTGTTTGCTAATATCCATGGGAAAAGTAAAAACTCCCAGTATCTCAAATCAAAGTTTTTTCCATGAACCTTATTTAATATTTTAGATAATTTTTTTGTTGTTCTAAATGTAAATTTTTCTAAATATTTATAATCCCTATCTAACTTTTTTTGATCATCCCAGTGATATTTAAAAGTTTTTGATCTAGTTTTTTTTTCAAATAATTTATCATTTTCAACAGCCCAGCTCCCAAGATAATATCTATTTTTTATTGAACTTTTTTTAGTACAAATAATTTTTTCCATATATTAATTAAGAAGATTTTGTTTTTTGAAAACCTTTAAAATTTTAATTATTTGTAAATCATTCCATTTTTTTCCTATAAATTGGACACCAAAAGGTAATTCTTTAGGTCCTTTAAAAATGGGAGAAAAGATAGAAGGTATGTGTAAAAAAGTCCAAATTAAAGCACTGTCATTTTTTTCAATTTCTTTTATTTTTGGTGCGACACCAGAAGTCCCAGGAGTTATAACTAAATCAAAATTAGAAATTATTCTATCAAATTTTTCTATTAAATAGTTTTGTTTTAGAATACTATCTTTAAATTCATCATTAGAAATTTTCTCTCCTTTATTAATGATTTTTTTTATCAAATTTGACAGTTTGTAACCTAATTTTTTTTCTCTTTTAAAATAATATGATAAAGATTTATAATAAATTTTTGTGTGTAATTCGTGTACTTCATTGAATTCAGCTCCTAAATTAAATTCTTCAGTTTTAAAATTTTTTTTTACTTTGCTTATATAATCAAGAAATTTTTTTTTATTATAGTCCTCAAGATTATTCCATGTATAAGTTTTTATAAATCCAATCCTTAATTTTTCTGTGATAAATTCTTTTTTTTTATCAACATTTTCGTCGACATAAGGATAATTTTTACCTGATACTCTCATTGAATTAAGTATAACTTCTATATTATCGAAATTTGAGGTCATAAAGCCCACAGTGTCTAAACTATCACAAGTTTTTAAAATACCAGTTCTTGGTATCATTCCAAAAGTAGGCTTGAATCCGAAAACACCATTATAACTTGCTGGTCTAGTTATTGAACCTGCTGTCTGTGTGCCTAGGGCGTAAGGAACTAGCCCTAAAGAAACTGCAATTGCCGATCCTGTTGAGGATGTCCCAGGCAATCTTTCATCACTCAAAGCGTTTTTACATTTGGTCTCATGATGGACTGCAAACTCTGCGGTTGTAGATTTTCCAATTAAGATAGAACCATCATCTATTAAATTATCGATTACTCTTGCATTATTACCTGCATTGAAATTTTTCCAAACTTTTGACCCCATTTCAGTTTTAAAATTAACTGTATTAAAGATATCTTTTGCTAAAAAAGGTATACAGCTCAATTTTTTATTTGAGTCAAATTTAAGGTCTTCTTTAAATTTTTCAATTTTTAAAATTTCATAACTGGAATTAGTTAAGCAATTATATCTTTTATTAGAATAAATACTATCTATTGAAAATTTAACAAGATCTTGCGGTTTTATTCTTTTTTGATCAATGAGGTTTTGAATTTCCAAAATAGAATTTTTTTTATAAAAATCTTTATTTATCTTCACCTTTTATCTTTTCTATAATTTGTTGAGGATGTGGTATTAATTTTTCGGAATGTAATCTATTTTTTTGCTTAATAGGAATATATTTATTTTTTAATTTTGAAACTCTTTTTTTTTTCATTATATCCATAAATTCTTTTTCTGAGTATCCGGTTATTTTTAAGTAATAATCTAAAGCATGTGGACGCTCATTATCATATTGCTCAACTAGTTTCTCAGCATCTATTTTTGATAAAAGACCTCTTCTTATATCATTAGATGCTTGCCATGTTGATCTACCAAAACCTCTTTTTAAATAACAAGTGTAATCATGCACACCTGCCATAATACACTCAGCGCTTTTATAACTTTTGTAAGTACCTTCCATTTCGGTTTCTTTCCATCCATATTCTTTTTTAATAAACTCAACTTGTCTTTCATCATCCCAAAAAATAAAATCTCCCAAATGAATTCCATAACAACCTACTTCATCTACTTCCCTCTGTGTGGGTAACTCAAATGGATAAAGATCTTTTTTTGACAAATATTTTGAGACCATTTGACTTGGTGTTTTTTTTGCAGATATCTTCACAAAAAAATCTTTATCATATTTATATTTACTTTTACTGTAAGTATCTCTTCCACTAGTTTCAGAAACATTTTCACCCCATATAAGTAATGGAATTTTAAATTTTACAGCAATTTGAATAGGAAAAGCACCAACACCTGAATGACAATGCCAACAGGAGTCACCAATTTTTTCTAGTGACCTTTTGGCTGTTTTCGCAACTAAATTTCTAGAGGGAGAAAATTGAATATGATCTAAGTTAAAACTTTCTAAACAAAGTTGTAAATTATAATAACCTGTTTCTGAAAACCAATTGTGATTGAAAGTTACTGCTAAAGGTTTTAATTTATATTTTTTTGTCAATACATGTGCTTGAAAAAAACTATCTTTGCCTCCCGATATAGGAAGGATGCAATCATAATTATTTCCAGATTTTTTTTTTGCTTTATCTAAAATTTTTTTTAAAATTTTCTCTCTCTTTAACCAGTCAATATGCATCTTATCTTCTGAAGATTGACAAGCAGTACAAATACCTAGCTCATCAAAATTTACACCTTCTTGAGTTTCAGGCATTAAACATCGTGTACAATATTGTAATTTTTCTTTAAATGACATTTTAATGTATTATTTTTACTTAAATTAATTAAAAATATTTTATACTAATTCATTCCCACAGTACTTTGCTAATTTTTTTACTGAATTACTATAACTTAAAACATATCTACACCTCTTTAAATCATTTTCAATTAAAATATTTTTTGATATCTCAAAATTAACATTTAAATCTTTTAAAAACATTTTATATTTTTTAATATTATCCATTGGATGCAATCTCAAAATTAATTTTGATATTTTTGTTTTCTTTAAAGTTTTATTGATATCTCTAAAGATATTTTGAGAGATGTATTTTTTTTTATTAAACTTAATTTTTAACTTATTATAAAAACTTATCTTAGGAGAAGTTGCTACTAATAAATAATTCATTTTTCTTTTTTTTAAAAATTGATTGAAGTAATTTTGTCTAAAATTTTCTCTAATAAATTTAATTTTATGATTAGACCTAATTTTGAAAAAATTTTTTACTTTTTTAAATTTTCTAGACCATATTTCATGTGGCTTTATTAAATTGCCTTTATAATAATATCTTTTTGCAAGGTATGTCTCTTCATCTAAAATAGATATTAAATATTTTTCATTTATTTGTGCATAATTCATTATTTTTAAATTAAAATAAGACCATCCACTTGAACATATTATTTTATCAAATTTTTTTAATTGATGCATTTTATAAATTTTTTTTATATTTTTAAATTTTTTTCCTATAATTTTTATAGCAGGACCATTTAAATAAAAATAATAATTTGAACAATTTTTTTTTAAGCTTAAAAAACTTAATACAACCTCAGTTGATCCTGCATCACTCAAACAGAAAATTGATTTAATTTTTTTTTTCATAAAAAAATATATATAATAGTATTGATCTAATAATTCTTAAATTTGAAATAATAGAATTTCCAAATCTGGGTTTATCTTTTCTTTTTTTAACTTTAATATTTAAATTAATAAAATTTACATTTTTTTTTACTAAGCGTAACATTAGATCAGTGCCGATCGAGTTATATCGATCAAAATTTTTATCTTTACAAAATCGTAAATTATAACATTTTAATCCGCATAATGGATCTATTATCCCAAATTTTTTTTTTGTGTAGAAAGAAAAAATTTTTTCAGAGAGTCTCAGAATTTTATTTCTATTTCCTATCAACACTCCATATTGTGAAGAATATGACCTAATCATCTTTCTAATATCATTTAAACTAAATTGTCCGTCACCATCACATGTAATAAACATTTCAAATTTTTTTTTTTTTATCACTTCATAACCAATATTAATTGAATTATCATAACCCATATTTAATTTATTTCTGATTACCAAAGCTCCACTTTTTTTTGCTATTAATGAAGTTTTATCTTGTGATGCATCGTCTATGACAAATACTCTTCCAATCTTATTTAAATCTTTAACAACTTTTCCGATAGTATTACTCTCATTATAAGCTGGAATAATTATTGCTATTTTAGATCTTTCCAATAAATACATTGCCCCTTATGAAAATCTTTCTTTGTAATTTTACCAATAATTTTATTAATGTTTTTTGGTTGAATGGATTTTTTTGGTGAAGGTCTAAGGCATATCAAATCACTTTTTTTAATTTTGGTATTTTTTGTTAGAAAATTTGATGCACAGACAGCTCTTCTTTGAATTATCACTGTTTGTCTCTCATTTTTTTCTATTTTCTTAATTCCATCTCCAAAAGATTTTTCGAGTTGTCTTGAAGCTAAAATCATTTCATTCCAAGATTTTGGATTCATTGAAAATAAGTGGTCTGGACCTTTTAAATCATTATTATCTGTAAAATGTTTTTCAACAACTCTTGCTCCTAAAGCTATAGCACCTAAAACTGTAGCATGTCCTTTAGTATGATCACTTAAACCCAATATAATATTAGGAAATTTTTTTTTATAAAACTTCAAAACATTTAAATTTATATTTTCGAAGTTCTTTTCATCAGCAGTATAATTTGTATTACACTGCATAATGCAAATATTCCTATTTTTTTTATTTAAAATTTTAATCGCATGCTCTACTTCTTTTGCATCTGACGCACCAGTAGCTATGATTACTGGCTTTTTTTTTTTTGATATTTTGGTCAACATTTCATCCCATGTTAAATCTCCTGAACCTATCTTGTAAGCAGACATGTATTTATTCAGTTTATCAACATAATTTAGATCATAAACTGCCGAAAAAAAATCTATATTACATTCTTTACACTTTGAAACTAAAGCGTTAGTCCAAGAAAGTGGAATTGAAGCATTCTTGTAAACCTCATAAACACTTTTTTTCCATTTAGATTGATGACTTAGTTGAGATCTAAAATTTTTAAATTCATAATCACTTACAATTGTTTCTGCCATAAAATGTTGAAATTTTGCAGCTTGGGCGCCATTTTTTGCTGCTAATTCAATTAATTTTAAGGCTTTAGATAATTTACCATCGTGATTAGCTGCTATATCTGCAATAAAATATGTTGGAAAATTTTTGCCTATTTTTGATTTATTGATTTTAAAAAAATTATTAAATTTTTTCATCTTATTAACTTAAATATTTTTTCAGCTCTTATCCAATCATCTAAATTATCTATATCAACATACCTCCAAGCAGGTACGACTAATCCACTTGATCCTGAGTGAAGTCTTTTACTTTTCATCCATGTTTTAATTGAACCCCAATAAAATTGACCTGCATCATGATAAGTTTTTTCTAAATCTTGTGTTCTACTCATCTCCTTTGATTTAAAAATAAATTCAACTAAATTTTCTTTTCCTTTAAGTCTAAATGACCTTTGTATTGGATGTGAATTTTCTATAACTGGAAAAACAAACTTGTTCTGATTATTCTTTAAAATTGTGTAAGATTTTTTCAAATCTTGAATGTTCAAAAATGGAGTGCATGGGTATACACAACAAATATTTTTAATATTAAATTTACTTCTTAATTTTAAAATTGCATCTCGTATAACTGGTAAAGTTGGAGTTAAATCATCAGAGAGTTTTTGAGATCTTATAAATGGAACTTCAGCTCCATATTTTTTTGCTACTTTTGTTATTTCTAAATTATCAGTGGTAACAAAAATTTTATCAAACAATTTGCTTTTTTTTAAAGATCTTATAGTCCAACTAATCATAGGTTTTTTAAAAAAAATTTTAATATTTTTTTTTTTTATTCTTTTACTTCCACCTCTTGCTGGTATTATTGCTATATTCATCAAAAATTAAATTTCAAAATATCTCTTATCATTTTTTCATCAATTTTATGATTGTTTAAATCAGATGAATATTCGAATCTTTTATCAATTTTTTTACCTTTTTCATTATTAATATTTTTTGTAAAGAAGCTTGAATTTACCTTAGGAAATTTAATTAAAGGATAAATTAAATAATATTTTTTAAATTCTAAAGTATTAAATGACTCTTGATAGGATATTAAAGACTCATGTAATTTTTCACCTGGTCTGATTCCTATGATCTTTACTTTTGCTTTTTTATTAAATACTTTTACCAAGTTTGAAATTTTAAAACTTATTAATTTAGGTATAAATATTTCGCCTCCTTTTGTATCTTTTATACAAAAATCAACAAATTGTACTGCCTCGTTTATAGTAATCCAAAATCTTGTCATATTCATATCAGTTATTGGATAAGTGTTAATTTTTTTTTCTTGGAGATTTTTAAATAATTCTATAACAGAACCTCTAGAACCCATTACATTTCCATAGCGAACTACTGAAAACTTGATTTTTTTATTACCTGTTAAATTGTTTGCTGCTACAAATAATTTTTCAGAAGTTAGTTTGGTAGCTCCATATAAATTAGTAGGATTAACTGCTTTATCAGTTGATAAAGCAACAACTGTATTGACGTCATTATCTATAGCTGACTTTATAACATTTTCTGCCCCTATAATATTGGTTTTAATACATTCTTGAGGGTTATACTCTGCAGCAGGAACTTGTTTCAATGCAGCAGCGTGTATAATTATATCAACTTGTCTTGTTGCGGATATGAGCCTATCTTTATCTCTAACATCACCCAAAAAAAATCTTAATCTTTTATCATTAAGTTCCAAATTCATGTTATTTTGTTTAAATTCATCTCTCGAATAAATTATAATTTTTTTTATTTTTTTATTTTTTAGTAAATATTTTGTAAAACTCTTACCGAATGAACCTGTTCCACCAGTTATTAATATTGACTTATTATTGTAAAAATTATTGCTCAAAATTCACTATTTAAAAGTTTATAAAGTTTTGTATTATTTTTATCATATACCATAATATTATCAGTATATTTTGAAGTATTATGGTTCCATTTATCATCATCTGAAAAATATGCAAACTCAAGAAGCTCTAAAACTTTATCTTTATTAAAATTTTCAGTCCAAAAAGGTCCCTCTCTTTGAGAAAAATTTGGCCATAAAAAAGTATCCTCTATATCTGGAAAAATAGATTTTCTTGTATGAATATTTACTACTCTTCTACCAAATCCTATCATTTCATAGGCTAACGTTGAGCTTATAGAAACAATCAACTTTGAATTAACTGCATTTTCATAAGATGAATATTTTTTAGTTTTTGGTAAATATTTGTAATTACAACTAACATATTTTTTAATAAATTCTTGTTCATTTTTCCAATCTTTGGGTGTTCTTCCTCTTCCTAAAATTTTCAAAAAAATATTTTTTTTTTTACAAAAAAAACTTATATATTCCAAAAGAATACCCGTTGGTAAAAATAAATCATCCCACCTTATTTTTGTACCATCAGCTTTTGTTGAGTGAATTTCATTTACCTTAGAGCGGTATTGTAATAAAAAAACTATTTCATCTTTAATATAGGAATTGTCAAATTTAAATTGATTTGCTGTAATTGAACCTGTTGAAATAGTTTTAGTATTAATAATTTTTTTGTATTGAGCTTCATATGCATTATTAAAACATAATATAAAATCACATGATAAATTTTTATTTTCATATTTCTGAAGTAAGTCTTGATCAAAAATATCAAAAGATTTTCCTCGCCAACCATTTTGAATAGAAATGAAAATAATTCCTGGATAGGATTTTTTTAAAAGATAAAAGTCTAAATTATTATCTAAGCACGTTAAAATGAACTTTGGATTTATAAATTTAATCAATAGATTAAAGTATCCTTTTTTTGATAACCTAAAACTAAATATACAAAAAATAAATATCCAAAAATTAATTTTTATTAAATTTTTATCGAAAACATAATATTCATTTTTATCTATAATATTTGAAAAAAAAGTATCTTCTTTTTTAAGAGACTCATACAAATCACCATAAACTAAATATTTTTTTTTTTACTGGGAATGAAAAAATAATTTTATATCTAAAAATATTCATTAAATCTCTTTTCAAAAAACAATAATCTTTTATACATTTCACTACTCAACTTTTTTTTTAAAAAATATCTCTTTTTATTTAATAACTCTTTATTTAATTTTCTTGGACAATTTGCTTTTTTTAATTTTCCAAAAATTTTTTTTGAATAATCTCTGTTTATAAAAGATTTGATTCTCAAAATATCTTTTTTTGGATCTTGAACAAAATTTTCAAATTTGATTATTAATATTCTATTATTTTTTTTTTTAATCTTTTTTAAAATAGGGTATGAAAACTCTAGTAAATTAAATATATTAAAAGCACATTTTTCTACTTCATTTAGATTTTGCCATTGTTTAGGTTTTGTAAAAGCATACCAGGGTATAGTTACCTTATTTTTTTTAATTAAACTTGTAAATGATTGAGGGTCTTTTAAAAATCTCTTTCCCCAACCTCTTTTATACCACGAATAAACAATATCGATTGGGTTCCTAATTACCTCAATTATTTTGCAATTAATATTTAACTTTAAAAAATACTTGTAATTTGAGATAACATCATGGGTTTGAAATAAGAAATAAATATTTTTTTTTTTTATTTCATTTATTGTTTGAGATCCCTCTTTTTTTTTTAATCTTTTAAAATACATATTTGGTGATATATGCTCATAAACGCTGCTTTGTTCTTTTTTTCTTAGATTGAGTGATCTTCCAATATAGCTCTCATAACAATATTCATTAAGATATGAAGTCATCAAAGATTTTGCGAAATCTTTTTTTATAGTTTTAAACTTTAAGGCCGGCAATACATGCTCAATTATTGTTAAGAACTTTATTTGTTCAACTTTTTTAAAACATGGCAAAATATTAGATAACACAGATTTACCTGCTCTAGGTAAACCATCAATAAATATTATTTTTGGTATTAGTTTAGAATGAGTGTGTTGCATGGATTATTTAATATTTATAATTAAAAAATAATGATGTTGAATTGTACAAAGACCATTCATAAATAAAAGCTCATTATTGAATTTTACGGTCCAACTTCTTAATTGATTTTTCTTATTTTGAGTGACCTTTAATTTTTTTGGAAATTTAGTCTTAATAAACCTAAAAGATTTAATTTTTTTATTTTTTTTTAATAATTCAGATATTTTAAATATACTATGCATATTCCATCCTGCACCATTAAAATTTTTTTTCCTAGAATAATTATCTCTAAATTTTATAATTACATCTAAATCGTAAGGATTCATCATAGATGAAATAATAATTCTTGAACCAGATCTAGATCTGTTAATTAAACCTTTTAGTAAAATTTTTGGATCATTAAATAAAGATAATACTCCAGAACAATAAATAATATCGCCAAAAATTTTTTTTGAGTTTTTTTTTTTAATATCATCATTATAAAATTGAATATCTTTACCTATATTTTTTAAATTTTTTCTGAATTTTATTTCAACATCTGTACCTATATAATTAAAATTTTTATAATTTTTTCTTATAAACTCAATAACTGCACCATTAGCACAACCAATATCTAAAAAAGTTTTTTTATCACTTTTTTTACAGAAATTTTTAATTAAACTAAGTAAAACTAAGGATGTAAATTTTGGTTTTTTAAAATATTTTTTTTCATGTAAATAAAATTTATCTATGATATTTTTTTCTAAGTACAACTTATACCTCCATCAACTAGTATATTTTGCCCTGTAATATAAGAGGATTTATTTGAACAAAGAAACTGGACTAAATCTACAACATCATTAACCTTACACATTCTTTTAATCAAAAGTTTTTTTAAATATTTTTTTACAAATTTATTAGGTTGATTATTATAAATTCCACCTGGTGATACCATATTAACTCTTATTGGAGCTAAACTAGACGCCAACCATCTAGTTAACTGAAGCAAACCACCCTTGGATGCAAAGTAAGCTGCTGGACTACCTATATTAGTAGATTTATATATTTCTAAATCTGGTCCCAAAATAGAATATATTGAACCTAAATTTATTATCACTGAATTATTATTTTTTTTCTGTAATTTTTTTAATTCTTTAGATATATGAAAAATAGCTGAAAGATTTATTTCTAGAGCTTTATTCCAAGTTTCAATTTTTTGTTGATCTATATTTCCATTCCAATCTAATGTATTTTTTTGAGAACTGGTAAAGCCAGCGTTATTAATTATAAAATCAATTCTCTTAAAATTTTTTTTTATAAATCTGATCATTATGGCTCTTGAGTGATATTTGCTTAAGTCAGCCTCTATATATTTAATCTTTATTTTAAATTTTTTACTGATGTTTTTTTTTATGATTTCCAAACCCTTTATGTCTTTGTCAGTAATAATTAAATTAGAGCCCTCTGAAGCAAATTTTTCACATAATTTTTTACCAATATTTCCTGTGGCTCCACTAATAAAGGTTGTCTTATTTTTAAAAATTAACATTTTTATCTAAATTTTTTTTGCAGTTTCATAATCATAATAATCGTCAATATCTATTGAATTTTTTTTAGATACGAAGACATAATTAATTTTTTTTGTGTCAAAAAGGTGATTTTTTTTTAAAATAAATTCAGGTTTTAATACATAAACATTGGTCGTTATTTTATAAATTGTATCTAAATCTTGTCGATTATACTTTTTCTTTTTTGGTTTACTAAGTATAGACAAATTATTTTTTTTTATCTTTACTAAATTGAACTCAGGATTAGAACTCGTCTTAGTAATTGATAGGATTATATCTGACTTTGTTTTATAAAATTTTTTTATTGCCTCGTCGATAATTTTTGGATCTCTTTTGGGAGAGGTACATGGGCATATGATTATAGCTTTTGGAGCATAACCATAGTGCGATTTAAAAAATTTTATTGCATGCTGCCAAACTTTCCATTCTGGTGTATTTTTCAAGCTTAGTAATTTTGGTCTTAAAAACGGGGTATCAAAATTATATTTATTTCCTATTTTTAAAATTTTTTTTGAGTCACTTGATACTATTGTATGATCAATTAATTTGCTTTTTTTTACATGCAAACATGTAATTTCAAATAAAGATTTTTTTTTTAATTTTTCTTAAGTTTTTATTTCTAAGACCGTAAGATTTTTTTTTTGCACAAATTAAAGCTAAATTTTTTATTTTCATCTTTTGATATCGTCAATTATTTTTAAAACCTCAATTGCTTCTTGTATATTTTTCAAACTATTATTTTTTTCAAAAATTAATTTATCAATCTGCCTCTTATAACTAATATTTAAATCATTATTTAAAAAATTTAGATAAGAAATTTTTTTATTTTTTTTTATGATTATTCTATTTTTTATCAAATCCATAAAAATTATTCCATTTTTACAAATTACTTTACAAATTCTTTCGGGGTGTGTTCTTACTAAATCCATTGAAATTGATATAGGAAAATTTTTAGATTTAAGAGTTAAAAATACGTTTTGCTCTATATTAAATTTGAAAAACTTTTTTGGATTAATATATTTATTTATGACTTTTAAATTTCCAAATATCCAATTTAAGTAATCTAACTCATGGCTCAATTCTAATAAAACTCCACCACCAGTATCAGGTTTTGTACATGCAAAATTTAAATTTCCTTTTCTCCAAAGTTTGAGAGATTTACCAACAACACATTCTACAAAAAAAATTTTCCCTAGAACTTTTTTATCAATTAATTCTTTAAACTTTTTTAAAATTTGCATATGTCTCATATTGTAACCAACTAAGATATTGGATTTTATTTTTTTTAATTTAATACTTTTATAAAAATTTTGAGCTAATTTAAAATTATTTGATAAAGGCTTTTCGACTAAAATAAACTTTACTCTATTAAAATAAATTTTTAGGTAATCTAAATGTGAATTTGAAGGAGAAGATATTATTACCATAAACGGTTTAAATTTTTTTAAAAATTTTATCTTAGTTGAAATAAAGGTTTTATTTTTTCTTTCCATTAAAATTTTATTCTGAGCAATGAAATAGATTTTTTTTTTATAAACTTTTCTTAAAATGTTATAGTGACGTAATGCGATATCACTTTTTCCTACAATAAATATAGAGTCATTAAAATTTATCATTTGAATATATTTTTTAATTGTTGAATTTGTTGTTGATTCTTAATTGGTATTTTATTTGTTTTTTCAATTTTTTTCCTTGAAAAATAGAACTCATTACCCATAAAATTAAATAAATTTGCAGTTGAAACTGCATCACAATTTTTTTTTTTAATAGCCTTGAATATATGTTCATAATTACCAACACCACCCATAAGTATGATTGGTATTTGTTTTTTTTTAAATTGATTTAATATTTTTAAATCTAAGCCCATGCCAGTTCCATCTTGATCTATTGACTGTAAAATTACCTCTCCAGCACCGTTACTAACTAAATGATTAATCCAAGAGTTCAGGTTTTTATCAACTGAAATTTTTTTTTTTGAATTAAATATTACAATCTTTCTTCCTATGTATTTATAATCAACAGATCCAACCAAAAACTGTTTTCCATACTTACTTGAAATTTTTTTACAAATTTGAGGATTTTCAAAAAATAGTGAATTAATGATAATCTTATCTGAACCAGCGTCTAAAATTTTTTCCACATCATCCAGATTATTAATATTTCCCCCAGCAGTTATTGGTATAAACGTTTTATTTGAAATTTTGCTTATTGTTTTTAAAAATTTTAATTTATCTTTGTTGGATAAATTAATTATTATGAGTTCATCAATAAAATTTGTTATATTCTCCAAATCATAATTACTAAATAACCACTCTATATCTCCAACTTTTTGCAGTCTAAAATTCCTACTTAAAAAAAAGTAACCATCTGCAAATAGAAGTGTAAAAATTATTCTTTTCAAAATAAATATTTGTATATATTTTTCAAAATAATCATACCAGAAACATGTGAAAGTTCAGGATGAAATTGTAATCCAATAATATTATCCTTTTGAAAACCTGCTAAATAGTCAAACTTATGTTTTGTCATGCAATAATTATCAAAATCAAATTTTTTTTCATATTTGAGACCAAAAGAATTTGTAAAATATAAACTAAAATCTTCTTTAATATCCTTGAATATACCATCATTTTTAAAGTTATATATTTTTCTAAAACCAACATTTGGAACTTTAAATTCGTCATTTTTTTTTAATTTGATCAAACTGTGAGGAAATATACCCAATCCTTTTTTGGTTCCCTCCTCACTTGAAGTGAAAAAAATTTGCATACCTATGCAAATACCTAAAATTGGTTTTTTTTTAACTACTGAATGTTCAATAATAATATCAACTAGTTTTTTCTTATGAAGTAAATTCATTGCATAATCAAAAGTGCCAACTCCTGGAATAATCAATAAATTTGTTTTTTTTATTTCATTTGCTTTACTTATTAAGTAATGTTTTATGCCCATGTAATTCATGCAATTTGAAAGCGATTTGCTGTTACCTAAATTTAGATCTAAAATTGAAATCATTAATATATTTTGAATTTTGGCATCCAACGATCGTTTATTTTCTTAAATAATTTTTTATTAGCCCATTTATCAATTATCTTGTCAAATTTCTTCTTTGTAATTCTATAATAATTTAAGTAATCATCTATATATTCATCAGGATAAGAATTGTCATATAGTTTAACAAGCTCTAAAGCTTGAGTTCTTTTCATTGCCCCACGTCTTACTTCAATTGATGCATCTTGATTTGCTCTTCCAAATCCAAATTTTAAATACATTAAATATGTGTGTAAGGCGTAAAGTTTTTGATCATTTTGAGCAAAGTTTGAAAATGTTCCTAAATTAGTATTTTCATTTTCCATAAGACCATAAAATTTTTTTGCTGTTAAGTAATTTCTATAAGGGTCCCAATTTTCGTAATATGAATAGTGAGTTAAAAGAACATCTTTATATTTTTTTTTTTCTGGAAATGTAAAAAAAGTTAGATCAGATTTATTTATCTTTGACTTTTTAATTATGAAATTAAAACCATTTTCTAAATAAACTTTTTTTTGATATTCAACTCCATAAAAAATATTTTTTTTTGTTTGGGTCGTTCCTCCGTATTCTAATTCACCGTCTTCTCCATAAAAAATTAAATTAATGTTGAAATTAATAGCTATCTTTAATACAGCTGTATGAATTGAAATCAACCACCCATAATAAGGAAATCCTAAATATTCAAATCCCATTAAATTAAGTTTCCTCATCGCTTCATAAGGTGGATCTATTCTAATTAATGAAACATCGTTATTTATAAAATTCTTTAAATTTTTCTCTCCCAAAGCTTGTGGCAAAGGTGGATTTATAGTTACTGCAAGTGGATTTAGTTTCAATTTATTTTTTACGTTATGATAAACATATGAGCCATCTTTGCCTCCGCTCACTGGTACTATACAATTATATTGATCATTTTTTTTTATTTTTTTTATCTTTTTTTTTAATTTAGAAATATTTTTTGACCAATTAAACTTTTTCTTTTTTTCTGACCAAATGCAAGCGTTACAAAAACCTCTTAAGTCAAAAGTTATTCTTGGTCTTGTCGACATTGCTAAACAATTTTTACAAAATTTAATTTCCATAATTTAATCTATACTTTCTCTAATAATCTATAATTGGAAATTTCTTTTCCTCTCCATAAACTGTATTTTTTAAGATCCAATTATTTTTTTTCTTCTTCCATAAATGCGGGGATCTTGACTCATCACACTTCCTAAAAAAACTTTGTTTATCAATATTCAAATAATTCATTATCTCATTGAAATAAAAATGAGGGAATTCACCATCATATTTTTTCACCAGACGTATAGCTTCTGATCTTGTTAAATATTTATTTCTTATTTCTTGGCAACAATCTACTGTGGCCCTACCAAAACCAAATTTAATAAATTGTGTATAAAAATGTAAATCATCAATTTTATCATCTATACTACTATATTTTTGAAATGTTCCCTGAGATCTGAATGGCCTTGGCCTAAAACCAGTATTATTAAACGCGTAATAATAAATTTCTTGAGGGATCCACTTTTGATAATAACCGAAATAATGAAACTCAATTTTTTTATTTTTCATTTGTTTTTTTGAAAGTGGAAAAAAAATTTTAAGATCACTTATTTTAATTTTTGTATCTTTCAGTATGTCTTTTACCTTCATACCTGAAAGTCTTAAATTTTTAAATGATGATGTTGAAAAAAAATTTTCACTCATTGTTGGTTTAAAAAAATCTTTTGGATTCCCACTACCGTATAGCGAGTCGGATTCACCATAAAAAATAAGATTTATATTGAATTTGAGAGCTATTTTTGGGGCTATATTTTTTTGCCCTAATATAAATGTTTGAAATGGATGTAATAAATTTAATATTGCTTGTTGTGTAAGATATTTCATTACGTATCCATTAGGTTTTACAACTATATTTTCAAAACCACCGACATCCAACCATCTTTTATAATTTTCATAACCATAATCTGTATACATCACTGGTTGCCAGGTACACGTAAGTGGGTTCATACCATATTTATATTTAAGCACATGAGAAACCATTGCGCTATCCTTACCTCCACTTCCTGGAACCAAGCAATCAAACTCACCATTATTTTTCCTAAATTTATCTAAAAGTTTCCTTAATTCTTTTTCTCTTTTATTCCAATCAATTGAATTGTTTAATTTATTAACTTTGCAAGCAGAACAAACTCCATCATCGTCAATCTTCATATATTTAGCACCTTTTCTTCGAAATGTATGTTTAAACTCACTCACTGAGTATGGTTTTTGATTTGACATTACACACTCTTTGCAAAAAGTTACTTTCTTTGGAAGATTAAATAAACTTTGTGGCATCTTGATAATTATTGATTTTCTTTTTAAAATTTTTATATATCTCTAATCCTTTTTTTCCACTTTTTTCAGGATGAAATTGCATTAAAAATAAATTTTTATATTCTACATAACTGCAAAATTTGGTTCTCCCATTAAAACTATAAAAAACCTTAAAATTTTTCTTTTTAAAAAAATTTACATGATATGAATGAATAAAATAATAATTTTTGTCCTCATTTGTTTTGACTAAACTATTTTTACAATTTCCATAAATTTCTGTCCATCCGATAAGTGGAATTTTATTTGTTTTATTCAGACGAAATTTTTTAACTGGTCTTTTTATTATACTTAATCCTTTAACGTTTTTTGACTCTTCACTTGAATTGAAAAAAATTTGCATTCCTAAACAAATACCTAAAATAGGTTTATTCTTTTTATAAAATTCAGAGATAATTAAATCTAATTTTTTTTTTTTTAGAAAATTCATTGCACTTTTAAATGATCCAACTCCAGGAATAATTAGAGACTTTGAATTTTGTATCTTTTTAATATCATCTGTAATAACATAATTTAGATTGGCTAGTTTACAGGCAGATATTACACTTTTAAGATTTGAGGTTTGATAATCAATTATTGCAGAGTCATACATAAAATTTTTCTAATTTCTTATATTGAAAGAAGAGCTCATTAATTTTTTATAATCTTTTAAATCTAAAAATTTTTTATTTTCATTACTAAAATAAATTGATTTTTTATTTTGTAGATATTCAAAGTTTCCAATTTTATTTACATAACTATTAAACTTTTGGTTTTTGGTTAAATTATAATGAAACAAACTTGCTATTGCTAAACCATCAATTTTAGATTTATCAAAATTTAATTTATGTTCTGAACCATTACAGCCGCCATGGAGAATGATTGGTATTTTTGTTTTTGGATTGAGATATTTAATTAAATCTAAATCAATGCCTTGCATTGAACCATCTTTATCAATACTTGATACTATTAATTCACCTACACCTTGGTCGATAAGATGATTTATCCAATTATTTAATTCTACTCCAGTTTTTTCTCTTCCATTATTAAAAAAACAATAATACTTATGATTTTTTTGTCTCATAATTTGCAAATTTATACTTATTGTTGATGAGCCAAATATTTCAACTGCTTCTTTAACAAAATTTTTTTTTTTAAATGTAACAGAATTGAGACAAACTCTGTCTGCTCCAGCTTTAAGTACCTTTCTTATGTCTTGAATTGATCTTATCCCCCCACTTACAACTAGAGGTATAAATATATTTTCAGATACCTTTGAAATTAAAGGCAACATTGTATCTTGATCGTACAAACTAGCGACAACATCGTATAGAATTATTTCATCAGCATTACTGTTATAATATTGCTTCGCAAATTTTACTGGATCCCCAATCGTTCTTAAACCTTCCATATTGATACCTTTTATTAAATTAGAATTTTTTACCTCTAGCCAGGGTATTATTCTTAAAAAATTTTTCATGATTTAAATCTATAAAATTGACGTTTTATTCCAATATCACTCCAATTTTCGAAAATTGGAAATGCTTTTATTCTTTTATTTTTTGACTTAAGTTTCTCTAGAAAAGAAATCATATCTATTTCTTTTTTTCCAGAAATATTTTTAAATAAATTTTTATTAAAAACATAAACTCCAGAATTTATATATTTTGTTGTTAAGGGTTTTTCTTCAAAACCTTTAATATCAATTCCTTTTAACTTGACTAAACCAAATTTTTCTTTTTTATTGATTACCTTTATAGCCATAGTAACATCTGACTTGTTTTGTAAATGATAGCTTAACAATTCTTTATAACTCAAGTCAGTTATAACATCAGAATTAGATATAATTACTTGTTTAGATATTTTTTTACTTAAATTTTTCAAACCCCCAGCGGTCCCTAATGGTTTTTTTTCGATTAAATAATTAATATTTACATCAAAATTTTTACCGTTTTCAAAATAATCAATTATTTGTTCTTTTAAGTGATGGACAATGATTGTAAAATTTTTAAATCCTTCATTTCTTGCCTTTATAAGAATGTGTTCTAAAATTGGTTTATTCTTAATTTTAAGCATCGGTTTAGGTATAAATTTTGTAAGTGGCATTAATCTTTTACCCTTACCACCAGCAATAATTACGAAATTAGTATTTAAAATCTTTTTATTTTGAAATTTCTCATTTAAAAAATGAATACCAAGTATTTTTTTTTTTTCGATGATTGGCATATGTTTTATTTGTTTTGATCTCATTATATTTATTGCAACAATTTTTGGTGTTTCTTTTGATACAATTATTGGTTTTTTATTAATTATTTTTTTTATACTATCACTTAACTGTAATCCTTTAAGAAAAGAACGTCTTATATCTCCATCTGTTATTGTGCCAACAAAATTGTTCATTCTATCAACAACTAATGCAATTTGTGAAGAGGATTTATTTAAATTTTTAACGGCATCTCTTATCTTAATATTTTCTTTAACAATTATTTTTTTCCATTTATTCATTAATTTTCAATAAACTTTAATAATTCAAACGCCTCTGCAAATTTATTATTTGATTCTGCACCTCTCAAAATTGCTAATGATTTAATATTTTTTACACTTCTTGGAAAAGGGTGTTTTTTTATCTCTGATTTATAAAATTTAGCGATCTGAATTTTTTTCTTTATAAAATTTTCAATATTTACATAATAGTTTGGATTGAAATTATTTTTTTTCTTTTTAGAAATAATTCCATAGCCGGTCTCAGAAATCGTTTCATAACATAACAATTTATTAATATAAGGATATCTAAACGTTTTTGTACACGCTGAAACAGCTAAAAAAATTTTTTGATGATCAGTATGAGCATCACTGATGTGTGGAAGAAAAACTTCATTTGGTTTGAAACTTTTTATGACTTTAGATATGGACTCTATAATTTGATTAAGCGGAATTTGATCAAGTTTTGTTGCGTGAAAATTTAGTTGAAAAGTTTTGCTAAATTTATAGCTTTTCTTAACTTTCTCTATTTCTTTCCTTTTTTTTTTAATTAAATTATCGTTATAACCATTATTTTCCATACTTGTTACAATTAACCATGCAACTTTTTTTTTCTTTTTGATTCTACTTAGGATAGTGCCACCAACCCCAAGCGTTTCATCATCTGGATGAGGTGAAATGATCAATGTTTTCATAAAATATATTTTCTTTCTTTAAAATTTATCGTTGGTTTAAAATCCAACAATTGTATCGCACTATCACCAGTTTTTATAACAGGTTTCTTATTTTTTACTGATATTATTTTACCTGGTTCCAAACTTAATTTGCATTTAACTATTTTTACTTTTTTTAATTTGAATTCTTTATTCTTGTAAAAAAAACTAGCTAAAGGGTATGGATATTTTAGAGCATTTACTAGGTTATTTATACTCTCAGAACTCATTCTCCAATCTACTATTCCATCTTTATAATTTCTTTTTCTCAGTAAATTACCCTCATTTTTCCTATTTTTTTTCAACCAATCATTTAAATTAATTCTATTATATCTTTTTAATCTACTCATTAAGCTTACTGATTGTTGAAAACTTTTTTTTATCATAAATTTATATAAATTTGTTGATGTGGTGTTTTTTTTTATCTTTATTTCAATTTGAGATATTACTGGTCCAAAATCAGGTTTCTTTGTCATAATAAAAAAAGATGGGTAAATTTTTTTTAATTTTAAAATTATAGACCATATTATTGGATGCCTTCCTCTATTTTCTGGTATCTTAGTTGGATGAAATCCGACACAAAAAAACTTTGGTAATTTTAAAATTTGAGAATTTAATAAATACGGCCAACCAATACAAAATATATAATCAGGTTTAATTTTTTTTATCCAATTAATTATTTGTTTTGAATTATTACTTGTCCACCTTTTTGTAATTATTTGATTTTTTTTTGCATAATTTGATAAGTCGATACAATCAGTCAAAAAACCTTTATTTATTTGAATTGAACATACACCTGCTATATCAATATTCTGTTTTTTTAAATTTTTTAGAAAATATAGTGAATAATTAGATGCACCAAAGTAAACTATTCTTATTTTTTTCATATAAATTTCTCTTTATTTAATAGTCTTAAATTGGTCTTTTCAATGACAGAAATAATCTTACTTTCAGTATTTTTTTTAAAATAAATGTTTTTAGAAAATTTTAGTTTATTTCTAAACTTAGCACTTAACGCTTTGTTTAAAGAAGCTTTTATTCTTTTTTCCTTGCCAGGGCAATTGATAACAGAATTAGACTGCAATCTACCTCCTTGTCTTTCACCGATATTAATAGTTGGAATTTTAAATGAAGGGGCTTCTAATATCCCACTAGAAGAATTTCCAATTATACCAGAACTATATCTCATTAAACTATAATAAATCTCTGCACCTAAAGATTGATAAACATATGAGTTTTTATTTTGTTTGATAAAACTATTCTGTAAACTTTTAATTACTTGATAATTAACATCTGCATTAGGGCTGGTAAATATAAGTATCAATTTTTTAAACTTTTTTAAAACCTTCAATAAATTCTTAAATTCTTTTTCCGTATTTTCATTTTCAAGAGTAATAGGGTGAAATGTAATTAAAAAGAATTTTTTATCTAATCTTATTCTTATAATTTTCTCTATCTCTTTTTTACTTAAAAGCTTTATCTGATTTATTGCTGATGCTCCAAGGCCTCCAACATTAAAAATATGCTTAGGATTTTCTCCCATATTTACAAGCCGTTTTTTATATATTTCATGAGATGTAAAATGTAGGCATGATAGTTTTGAAATTGCATGCCTTATAGAGTTGTCTATTAGAGAAATAGTACTTTCACCACCATGTAAATGAATTATTGGTATGTTGTAAATTTTGGCTATAGATGCAATAGATAAAACTTCATATCTATCTCCAAGGATAATTATTCCGTCAAATAAAGATTTATTAAAAAGCAAGTTAAATTTTTTACCAATGTCTAAAAAAAAATTTGATGCTTCGAATGGTTGGTCATTTTCTAAATTTGTTTCAAATATTTTAAAAATCTTAATTTTATCTTTTTTTATTTCGTCAATCGTTAATCCAAATTTTTTAATAGTATGAGTTCCGCAAACTATTAATTTACTCTCCACAAATTTCGAGTTCTCAAGTTTTGTGATTAAATTCTTCAACAAACCATACTCGGCCCTAGTTGTTGTAATAACTGCAATTTTTTTTTTTTTAAATTTTGATTTGTTCATCTTTTAAAAATGTTTTCTTAGCTTTTTTTCCTAAAATTTTGTACCATTTAATAGGTGAAATACCGTTTCCAGGTCTCTTTGTTGTTAAATTTTTTGAATTAAAGACATCTCCTTTTACAATTTTTTTAAAAGCTACTATTGATTTCCTAAGTTTTTTTTTATTTCTAATTTCATTTTTGGTTATTTTTTTTTCGTACTTTCCTAAGCTTTTTTCTATTTTTCTAACTCCTTTAACTAAATTTTTTAATTCTAATGGGTCTAAACTTGAAGAATGATCAGGTCCAAACATTTTTTTACTTAATGTGAAATGTTTTTCTATCACTGTTGCTCCTAAGGCTGTTGCTGCCAAAGAAGCTTCTATTCCCTGTGAATGATCTGAAAATCCTATTGGTAATTTTAATTTATCTTTTAAATATTGAATTGAGTCTAAATTTAATTCAGAAAAATTACAAGGATATGATGATGTACAATGTAAAACAGTTATATTTTTCTTTTTTGTTCCAGCTTTTACCAGCTCATTGATACTTTTTATTATTTCATCTAAATTAGACATACCAGTTGATAATAGAATTTTTTTTCTAAGTTTACCTATTTGATTTAAAAGTGGAAGGTTGCCCAGATCAGTTGAAGATATCTTAAATAAACTTATTTTATCTTTTAAAAATTTAACACTTTGAGAGTCAAAAGGTGTTGAGATAAATTTTATTTTTTTTTTTTTACAATATGAAAAAAGTATATTTTGGCTCTTAAAACTTAACTCATATTTCCTTAGTAAATCAAGTTGTTTGATATTCTTTAGTTTATTTTTTTTTTGATATCCAGCTAGTGTTGAGTAATCGGTGACAACTTCACTAGAGACAAAAGATTGAAATTTTACATAATCTACACCTGCCTCTTTTGCTTGATCAATTAATTTTTTAGCAATTTTTATTTTTCCATTATGATTTACACCTATTTCGGCAACAATAATAGTTTTCATTTTACTTTTTTATAATCGATCCCATTTTTACAAATTTATTTTTTCCTATTTTGACATCTTGTCTCAAAATAGATCCTGACCCAATAAAAGAATTATCCTCAATAAAACAATTTCCATTAATTATACAACCAGTTGATATATGCACATTATTTTTTACAAAAACATTATGTTCTAGTAATGACTTGTGATTTATTACACAATGGCTCCCAATAATTGAACCCGCATTAATAATTACGTCATCAAATATTTGATTTCCTATTCCCATTTTTATGTGCTTTGAAATTTTAGCGTTACGCGAAATAATATTTGGTAATATAAACGAATTCGACAATTTCTTAATTAATAGATCTCTCTTTTTTAAGTTTAAATAATTAGTAATTGACAAAGCAAGAAATTTACATTTTTTTTGTAATGAAATTAGATCACCGTCAGTATAATTCACTTTATAATTTAAAATATTTTTATTAAGTTCTTTTTTTTTTCCAATTATGCCAATTATCTTAAATTTTTTTGTGCGCTCAATTAAATTAATTAGTGAAATACAATGACCTCCTGCTCCATATAATACAATTTTTTTCATTTTTGTAAAAATACACTACTTGGTAAACTTAAATAATTTTTATAAACATATTCTGTTATTTTTAAATTCATTTTTGAACATTTCTTAAATTGTGGAAAATAATGCATTGGTTTCCATAATGGTCTTAAAAAAAAATTTTTATCAAACGCTAATCTGATTAATCTTTTTTTTTTTAAATTTTTATTTTTAATTCTAAGAGTATTTAACCAATAGTTACTATTACAAAATTTGATTGGTTTAATTAATTCAAAGTTTTTACTATCCAGTATTTCACTATAAAAATTATGAATTTTTTTTTTTCTATAAATATATGTTTTTAACTTACTAAGTTGTGATAAACCTAGAGCAGCATTTATACTTGGCATTCTGTAATTATAACCAATATCATCATGAATATATTCATATTGATGTTTTACTTTACAATTTGTTGAGAAGTGCTTCGCTTTTTTATATAATTTTTCATTTTTAAAGATTAAAGCGCCACCTCCTCCTGATGTAATAATTTTATTCCCATTAAAGCTAAATACTCCTATTTCACCAAATGTTCCTAGATATTTTTTTTTATAAGTACTCCCAACTGCTTCAGCTGCATCTTCTATTAAAATAATATTTGATCTTTTTAAAATTTTTTTAAGTTGATCTATTTCACAACACAGACCGTTTAGATGCACCAAAATTAGAGCTTTAATATGCTTTTTAGTTTTTTTGTGAATACATTTTTTATTTCTAATTAAAGTATTTTTTTTTAAAAATTTTTCAAATTTTTGTAAGTCAATAGACAATGTATCTTTATCAATTTCAAAAAATATTGGTTCAGAATTACAATATTTAATTGCATTTATTGTAGAAACATATGTTAAAGACGGAGCAAAAACTTCACAGTTTTTATCAATTCCAATTATTTTTAAAGCTAAATGTAATGCTGATGATCCATTAATAGTCGATAAAATATTCTTATTCTTTACCAATTTAGCTATTTTATTTTCAAAAGCTTTTGTAGTTTTACCGTATGCTGAAATTTGATTTTTCCTTAAGCTTGATATAACTGATAACTCATCTATTTTTGTTATATATGGTTCATGTAAGTTAATTTTGTTTTTTTTAAATTTCTTTTTTATTTTAAAAATTAATTTCTCGAAGTTTTTGTAATTTTTCATATATTATAATTATCAAACTTATATTTTGATAAATTTTCAGGTTTTTTTAACCAATCAATAGTTTTTTTTAGTCCAAGATCAAAATTATTGCTTGAGGCAAACTTTGGAGTCCACTTTAAATATTTTTTTGCAAGTTTATTATCACCAACTAAGACCTCAACCTCACTTTTTTTTGGTCTAAATCTTTTTTTATCTTGAAAAATTTGAAAATTAGAATTAGTAATATTTTTAATTCTAATTAACAAATCTTTTATAAATACCCTATTATTGCTTGAAATATTTATTGTTCGACCTTGAATATTTTTTGAATTCAATGCTTTAACAAAAGCATTTACAGTATCATCTATGTAGGTAAAATCACGTGAAGTAGAGATATTTCCTAAATTAATTTTTTCCTTTTTAGAGAGAACTTGAGATAATACTGTTGGAATAATTGCCCTTGCAGATTGCCTAGGCCCATATGTATTGAATGGTCTCAAAATTGTAACAGGTAAACCATAACTCTTGAAAAATGATAGAGATATTTGATCCGCAGCGACTTTTGTAGCTGCGTATGGTGATTGTGGATTAAGTGGATGCCTCTCATTAATAGGTATTTTTTGAGCAGTTCCATAAACTTCACTTGTTGAAGTAATAAAAACTTTTTTTGTTTTGTTTCTTTTAGCAGAAGAGAGAATATTTATAGTCCCATTAATATTTGTATCTACGAAAGAATGATAGGAGTTATATGAGTATGGTATAGAAATTAATGCTGCTAAATGAAAAATAGCATCTAAATTCTTTGTTTGATTATAAATGAAGTTTTCGTCTCTTACATCACCATAAACTATATCTAAATTTTTATATCTTTTTTTATTAAGATCCTCCAGCCAACCACAGCTGTTAAATGAATTATATAAAACTAGAGCCTTTACATAATGGCCAAGTTTTACCAATTTTTCAGTGAGATGAGATCCTATAAACCCCTCTGCACCAGTAATAAATATTTTCATATCGATTTTTTGAGTTATTTAATTTTTATTAACTTACCTTTTTCAACTTTAAACACCTTATCAAAATATTTCAAGTTTGATAAACGATGAGTAACACAAATTATCATTTTATTTCTAAATCTTTTTATTAATTTTTTAAAAATCATATTTTCATTTTTAATGTCTAAAGATGAGGTAGCTTCATCTAAAATTAAAATATCTGTTTCACTAATAATTGATCTTGCAATTCCAATTCTCTGTTTTTGACCAACAGAAATATTTTTACCATCCTCTAATAATAAAAAATTCTCTTTTTTATTTTTTGAATTAATAAAAGATCTTAAATTTGCATCATCTATACATTTTATAAAATCTTCATTACTAATATCATCATCTTTTTTGTTAAATAAAATATTTTTTTTTATTGTATCTTCAAATAAGATAATTTTTTGTGGAACATATGATACAATATTATTTAGCTTAAATAATTCAACATTTTTATCATTAATCAAAATCTTTCCTGTTGTAGGCTTAATAAGACCAAGAATTAGGTTAAGAAATGTGCTTTTACCACTACCAGTTTCGCCAATGATACATATTTTATCATCTGCAAGTAAATTTAAATTTAAATTTTCAAATACAAAATTTTTTTCCCCATCAAATTTAAAATTTACTTTTTGAAATTTTATATTTTTTAATTTTAATTTTAATTTTTCATCATCTTTCAATTTATTATGCTTGAGTAAAATTCTTATTTTATTGACCTCGGTAATAGATACAACAACAAATCTAATACTATTTATAGAATTAATTATTCTTAAAAAAGATGGTGATAATCTAATAACGATCAATAAAATTACAGCTAAAAATAATTGGACTTTATCTAAATCTTGATAAACATCTATAAGATACCCTAGTGAAAAAGCTATAAAAAGAATTAAACTAAA
>MDTA01010632.1_pt1 | contig 27896 bp, 23 predicted proteins | sample 811151 | NCBI WGS metagenome assembly MDTA01 (sample SAMN05326648, study PRJNA326480) | marine metagenome | isolation source: seawater | place: Indian Ocean: South | collected 2010 | reverse complement strand
TAGGTCAACTATTCAATATTTGTGTTCTGATGCTTCTTCTTACATGAACGGTCAGAATATAGTTGTCGATGGCGGACGATCTGTTTGGTAGTCTAAAGGCTTTTCAAATTAATTGGATGAAAATAAATATAATTATAAAAAAACCTTTATATACAGATATCGTTCTTTTATATCCAAATTCTGAAAAACTATTAAAAAAGTATGTATTCAAAGACATATCTAGTCAGACGGTTGATGTAGGAACATGGATATGTCTTCATCCGAATATTATTTTTAAAACATTAGTGCTTATTTTTGGTATAAGATTAAATCTATCTCTAAAACTTAAAGATGTTCCTAAACAATTTATAAAAGATTGCTATGAAAAACATCTTCAGGCTTACATTGAAGTAATAAATCCAAAATTTGTAATAACTTTTATAGACGATAGCGGTGTTTTTCATAGGCTTAACAAAGATTACAAAAAAGATGCAGAGTTTATAGCAATTCAAAATGGGATGAGACCGAAAAGCCACTTTAAATATATGCTACCTAAAAGAACTAATTCAGATTCTATTACACGTATTCAAAATTTTTTTTGTCACGGCAAGGCAGATGAAATTATGTTTAATAATGAAGGATCTCAAATCGATAATTTTTATCCAGTTGGATCTTTAGTGGGCGGAATATATTGGACAGAAATTCTTTCAAATAAACCTAAAGAGAATAAATATGATATCTGTTTAGTATCTTGTTGGGTTGATGAGAATAGGCCGGACCTTAAAGGTGCTGCAAAAGAAATTTGGGAAGTAGACAAAAGAGGCAATAAAGTTCTGGATAACAATTTAAAGAGATTGATTGATGAGAAAGGCTACTCGGTTGTTATTGCTATGAAATATGATAATTCTGAAAAGGAATATGAATATTTTTATAATAAATTTGGAGATAGCGTCTATTATCAGAGATCTCATAGAGAAAAATTCTCAACTTATAAAGCTATTGATAAATCTCATCTTGTTATTACTATGTATTCAACCTGTGCAGCTGAGGCAATTGGTATTGGAAAAAAAGGATTATTCTGCAATGGATCAGAAGATTCATCGATAGGGATTCCAAGTGCCGATTTTTGTTATTTTGAAGGAAAAGATTATTGTAAATTTGCTAAAAGAGTGGAAAAAATATTCGAAATGAAACAAGAGGATTATAAAAAGAGAATGTCAGAAAGTTTAAAAAATCTAATGAATTATGATTATAGTAATATGCCTCACAATTTTATGTATAAGTTTCTTAAAGATAGATTATGAAAAAAGCTATTATCTCTGGAAGCAAAGCAGATTATCTTAAAATAATAAAAGAATTAAATATTAAAAACAGTGATTTGATCTTATGGAAACCAGACTTTTCTTCATTATTGAGCTTAGATAGCCCTTTGCCCATAGCTTTAGGGGATAATATTAATAAACAAAAGTTAGATGATGCAACAAAAGATATTCATTCTACTCTTGAATCTTGGTACAGAGATCAAAATGGTAATGATTTAAGTGTTATTGATGGTTGCTCATATGGATTAACATTTGAATCTTCATTAGAATTACTTTTTTATAATTTATCTTTAACTTATTTGTCTATAGTTGAGCTATCAAAGACATATGATGAAATTATTATTGAAAATTGTGATGATCCTGTAAAAATATTTGTTTGTAATTGGCTAAAAGCTGAATCAAACATTCCAATTACCATTGCTAGAACTTACAAGAAAAATGATACTGGTTATAAATCAATTCATCCAATGCTTGGCTTTAGAGATTTAAATAACCATTTTCATGAAGGTAATTTTTTAGATTTTTTATTCAAGAAAATCCTGATGATCATTCAAAAAGTGCCTAAAAATGTCATATATATAATGAATTCTGGGAAACTAGAGGGTTATATTGAAAATGCTTCATCTATAGAGAATTCTCGTTATAAATTATTAATCCCAATTACTAGAAAACTTAAATTAGCACGAAATCATATATTTTATTGGAAGCGATTTAAAGTTAGTAAAAAAAGTAGTCAAATTTTTGAAATGACTAAGCTTATTGAAAATTTAGGATGGAATTGTAAAACAAGCATTATACCAAATGATTTTTTTAAAGAATCTATTCAATATTTTTCAATACCTTTTTGGCAAAAAGCATTCAATTATTTTGAAGCATATAAAAAATTATTTAAATTTTATAAGCCAAAAGTTGCATTATTTGGTACTGATTCATCCGAAATCCCGTTGATTTCTGCATATGCTGCTAAAAGAGTTGGAATTAAAACAATGATGATGCCACATGGGATCCCGGTTTGGGGTGGATTTAATATGCATAAGAATCTTTCTGGTCATTTTGACTATTATGGAGCTATTGGGAAATACGATGCTGAGAACTATTTCTTGAATGGCGTACCTACTAAAAATATCCAGGATTCAAATTTACCATGGTTTTCTAGATCTGATTTTAAGCATCATAAAATGAAAAAAAATTCTAAGGTTAGAAATGCTATGTTATTACCTTTAGATACAGGATTCTCTCTTCATTTAAATGCGAATACAATTCATAGACATTTACTTGATATGATAGAGGTATGCAATGAGTTAGACATTGAAATTTTTGGAATCAAATTTAGAAATGTACAAGAGCTTGAGTCGTTTGGATTTAAAATTGGTAAAAATCAAATAATGGGACAGAACATTGAGGTTTTTGGTGGTTATGGAGATTTGTCCAATTATTTCAAACATGTTGATACTGTTATTGGTCCTGTAAGCTCTGCAACCGCAGAATGTTCATTAGCTAATATAGATTATTATACTTATCATGATTATTCTATTTACTCATTTAATCCAAACATGTATAAATCAATCAAAAATATTCTTCACTTAGCAAGTAACAAGACAGAACTCATTAATAACATTACACAGTCTAAAATTTTTCAAGATGGATATTCAAAAGAATTTTTAGTTAACATTGATAAAGACTTTTTAAGCGCTTGTAAGGGACTGGATGATATTTTTGCAAACATATCACTTGATTAAAGTATTTTATATATGGAATTGATAGCTTATTTAATTCTAATTTTTTTAGGTTTAGTTTCTGTAATTTTTAATTTCAAAAGTAAAGCATCTTATTGGATTTTGATACCTATCATAATATTTTGGTCGTTAGTAATGAGAATGTCAGAAATGAGCACAGACTTTATTTATTACACATATATGATGACTCAAGATGGATTATTAGGAGTCATTTTAGCAAATAGCACACAACCTATCTTGTATATATTTCAATGGTCCCTTTTTAAATTAACTAATAATATTTATATGACTTTGGTAGTAAGTGATTTGATTCTCTTATTTATTTTTTGCATTGCTATAGCCAATTTATTCTTGATCTTTAAACAAAGTTCAATAAATAATAATTTAAACCGTTTTTATCCAGCAGTAGTAATTACATTACTTGTTTCATGGCCATATTATCTTGGATTTAATTTAACCTATCGTCAATTTGCTGCAACAGTAATATTTTTGTATTCATTAGGATTAATTAGAAAATCTAAAATTAGAGCAACTTTATTATTTATATTGTCCGTTGCTATGCATAATGCAATAGCATTTTATATACCACTAATTGGGTTTTTCTCAGGAAATAAATTTTTAAGATTCTTAAGCTATATTTTTATAATATTACTACCATTTATATTGAGTCAGTTATCATCAATTGAATACCCATATGTTGGATTAATTTTAGCTGCTATGTATCCCCTAGTAATAACTTTTTTATGCTCAATTGCTTTATTGATTTCCATTGGTAAAAACATAAAAATTGAAAATGAATTTACATTAACGTTTTTATATATTCCTTATTTAGCATTACTATCATGGCTGTTATTGCAAAATGGAGCTGCGGAAAGATTCGGAATTATGAGTATCGCTATCTTAATGCCGATTTTTTTATTATTTGTGCTTCATAAAATGAGGTATAAATTTCTAATCATATCTTTAATTTTATTGGCATCTTCATTACCTATTTTTATTTTTTATCAATCAATGCTAATTTAAATAATATATTTTATAATCACACAAAAGTTAGGGAGAGCGCCATAAACACACAAGTTCCAGATCATGAAGAAACATATAGCTATGGATCTATAAGAAATATTATTCATAGATATCGGCTCAAAAAAATTAGAAAGCTTAGCTTTAATCATTTTCAAAATAAGACTACTTATGCTGATTTTGGTTGTTCAAATGGTTATGTTACTGATTTTATTATTAAGGATAATAAATTTGAAGATTCAATTGGATTTGATTTTATTCCAGAGCTTATCGATGAAGGAAATTCCCGATTTAATTTTGAAATAAAACATTTAGACCTTAATCAAGGCGCAAGTCCTGGTCAATTTGAAAATGTTTCTTGCTTCGAAACGCTTGAACATGTTACGGATCTAGATAAATCTATTAAGACCATTACTGATTCAATAAATAAAGGTGGAAAAGGTATTATCTCAGTTCCCATTGAGATTGGTTTCGTTGGAATCTTAAAGTATTTAACTAAAGTTTTAATATTTAGATATAGTTTAGAGGAACTAACAGGTAAAAATATTTTTTGGAGATATTTTGTAAGTTTAATTAAAAATGAACGAATATCTAAATATAGAGTTTTAAAAGGAAATAAAGAATGGTGTTGGCATTTTGGATTTGATTATCGAGATGTCAGAGATGTTTTAGATAAGCATAATGTAAAATTTGTTGAGAAGATCAAAGGCACGACAGCTATCTTTCTAATTGAAAAATAAATATGATTAGAGAGTCTAGATATTACTTACTAGCATCATTCATCTCCATTGCAATAAATTTTCTTACTTTACCATTCTTTACCAGATATTTAGCACCTTCTGATTATGGAATTTTAGGACTATTTCTTATATTTGGTAGTGTTATAACTACTTTATGTGCATTTGGGCTAAACACAGCAACATACGGATTATATTTTAAGTATGAAATTAAAAAATTTCGTGTTCTTAATACCACGATTTTTATCTTTCTTGCATCTTTCTTTTTCATGGTAGGGTTTCTAGTAATTTTTCCTTTTTCTGATTCTATTTCAAAAAGCTTATTCAATAGTGAATTATCTAGTCAAATAATCCGATTATCTTATTTAAACGGATGTTTAAATTATTTTTATATGTTTCTAGGGCAGCTTTTAATTGCTCAAAAAAAGTCAAGAGTGTTTTCGATTTTATCAATCACTCACATCTTATTAAACGCATTAACTTCATTTTATTTGTTATATTCAGAGTCATTTCTAGTTTACGATAATTTGTATATGGCCCTTGTAATAGGGGCTTTAGTAAGTAACAGCTTAGTATTGACGACAAGTTTATTTATTAATAGAAATTTATTTGTTTTAAGAATATCTTTAAAAAAAATAAAAAGAGCCATTGTGTTTGGAATTCCAGAGGTACCAAATGTAATTATTTCCCTGTTATATAGTGGTTTTGATAAAGTGATGCTTGTAAATTACAAGGGTGCTACCGAGGTCGGTTATTATGATTTTGGTAACAGATTTGCTGGAATCTTAAAAATATTTATTGATGCCATTGGTAAAAGTTTTTCCCCATATTTTCTTGAAAAAATTTCATCAAATGAAAAAAATAGTAAGAAAAAAATTGTTTCTACGTTTTATGAATTAATTTCAATTTTGGGAATAGTTGCTTTAATTATTTCTTTATTTTCAGAGGAGGCATTGATAGTTTTAACAAATGAGAATTTTTATATGGCAAAGGTCTTAGTGCCTTTTTTAATTCTATATTATCTTTTTTCAATTCTTGGACAGCTTTCTATTAATCAATTTATCCATGCAGAAAAATTGTATTATTTAGCACCTATTTCAATATTAGGGTTGGTTAGTAATGTCATTTTAAACATCTTGCTAATTCCAATTTATGGAGTAATCGGTGCAGTAGTTGCGACAACTATATCAGGAACTATAACTTCAATAATTCAACTGTATTATGCAAATAAAATTTTACCTTTACCAATAAATATTTATAGACTAATTAAGTTATATTTAATAATTTTAATTTTGTTAGTTTTTAGCTATCCTTTAATCATTTCTGACTTTTCGATATTTTTAAAAATTCCGTTGAAAATATCAATTATAGCTATTTATATCTTTATGTTATTTAAGATGAATTATATTAGTAAAATAAGTCTGATGGATGGACTCAATAATGCTTATAATAGATTTTTTAATTAATTTCTTTGGCATTTTGTGAATATAAAAATAAATATAAAAAAGAAATCACTCTCGTTTATTAATGGTTTTTTTTCTATTTTCTTTATACCCCTTAGTAAAATCTTTTCAAAAAATAATACAGTTTTATTAGGTACATATAGTAGAAACAAATATGGTGAGAATACAAAGTATTTATTTGAATATTTATCATCTAAAAACGACATACGTGCATATTGGATAACCGATAACAAAGATATAATTAAAAAATTAAAAGAGAAAAAACTAAAATATATCGGCTTAAAAAACCCATTTACAATGTTATGGGTTCTATTAAGGACAAAAATTATAGTTGATTCCGGTACAGGATACTTTAACCCTTTTGGAATTTTGAGTCCTAGAAATGTTATTAAGGTTACTACATCTCATGGAAATGGACCAAAAGTAACAGTTTCAAGATTTCATCCTCCGGACAACCATAATATAGGATTGCAACAAATCCAAGACTTGTATAAGTTCGATTATATAAATTATCCATCATCTTTCTCTGCAAAAATGATTGGTAAAAGAGTGCACTTGTTGCCAAATCATAAAATTATCTCTCTTGGCTATCCCAGATGTGATCAATATAGTAATAAGGATTACGTTAGTCAGGCCTATAATAATAAAAAAATTGCTAAATCAATCTGTTCTGAAATTAATCTCCAATCAAGAGTAATTTTATATACTCCAACATGGAGACCTTACGATTATAATTTTCCCTTAAACTATATGGATGGAATGAAATTAGAAAATTTTGACAAATGGTTGATGAAAAAAAATACATTCTTTTTTTTCTCTGTCCATACAGCTCATCAACCTCAGAATATTCCTCAAAATTTAAAAAGAATTGTATTTATAGATCCAGATAGGTATCCATTTTATGATGTAAATAAGTTTATGATGGAGGTTGATATTTTACTGAATGATTATTCAACCACCTCTACAGATATAGCACTTATAAAAACTCCACAGATATTTTTTATGCCAGATTATCAACAATATGAAGAAGAAAGTGGTTTTATTGAAGATTATAGAAAAATTTTACCAGGAAAAGAAATCTATTCATTTGAAAGCCTTAAAGAGACAATTGAATATATTTATTTAAATAAGTATGATTACCTTGATTTATATGAGGCAAATAGACTCAAACTTATAAAAAAATATTATGATTTTATTGGCAATGGTTCATGTCACGAGTTCTATAAATTTATACAAAATTTATTAAAGTCATAAAAATAACAGGTAAAGTAAATTGGAAAAAAAATATTGGGATAGTTTTTATTTGCAAGATGGCGCACCAGATAAGCCAAGTAATTTTGCTACATTTATTGCTAATGAATATTCAAAATTTTGTAATTTAATTATGGATGTGGGATGTGGTAATGGCAGGGACTCTTTTTATTTTGCATCGCAGGGAATAAAAAGTATTGGAATTGATCAGAGTGATGAAGTAATAAAGAAAAATAACAATTTCAAAGAAAACCTGCCGTCGTCATTCATAAAACCCGAGTTCTATAAGGGAGATTATCCATCATTTAATTATGAAAAACTGAATCTAGATAAATTTTGTATATATTCAAGATTTACACTTCATTCAATTAATTATGATGAAGAAAAAATTTTTTTCGAAAATATATCTAATTTAGATGGCCTTGATTATATTTTTATTGAGGTAAGATCAATTAATGATTCAATTTATGGCGATGGAACTATGGTTGGCAAGCATGAATTTATTACTTCACATTACAGAAGATTTATTGATCCCGAAGATTTACATAAAAAACTTAGTGAATCATTTGAAATAATTTATTTTATTGAATCTCATGGATTTTCAAAAACAGAAGTTGATGATCCTTGCCTCATAAGACTAGTAGCAAAAAAAATATCCTAACAAAAGGTTATGCATGAAAATAATTTTTTTTTTAGAAAATAATTCAAATGGAGGAATGGATTCCTTTCTTTCTAATTTAATAAATTATTGGCCACAAGAGGAGGATAGTATCTGTCTTATATGCAATAGCGATCATCCTGGAATCAAGAATTTAAAAGATTCAATTACAAGAAATATTGAATTTGTCGAGCACGATATCCCACTTCTAGTTGCTGAAGTAAATCGTTTATTTTTTTGGCTGCCAATTTTTTTTAGAAAATTTATAAGACCTTTTTATAAAATTTTATTATTTCCTGTTCAGCTTAGAAGGTTGACATTGTTATTAAAACAAATTGATGGAGAAAGATTAATATCTATTAACGGCGCTTATCCTGGAGGGGAAACATGCAGAATTGTAAATATTGCTTGGAAAAAAATTGGAAAACCACCAAGTATTCATAATATTCATAATTTTGCCATTCCACCAAGATTTTTATTTAGTTGGTATGAAAATTGGGTAGATGCTCAATTAGAGACAGCAGTTAAAAAATTTATTGCTGTTTCCAAATGCTGCTCTAAATCGTTAGAACTTCGACCAAAAATTAGGAATAGCAAAAAGATTTCATATATTTATAACGGAGTTTGTCATCCTGATATCAAAAAGGAAAATATTTTCAATCTAAGAGATGAATTAAAGATAAATAAATCTAAAATATGCTTAATGTTAGGTAATTATGAACCAAGAAAAGGACATTCTTTTTTATTTAAATCTTTCAAAAAAGTTGCTGAACAATACTCTGATATTAGCTTAGTGGTTTGTGGTGATGGTTCTGCAGAGCAAAAGAACGAAGTAAAAAAGGCTTTAGATAAGTTTGCTAAAGGTTTAGATATTCATTTATTAGACTTTATTCCTAATGGAAGATATTTGATAAATCAAGCTGATATATTATTAATTGCCTCACAAGAGTGGGAATCTTTTGGCTTAACAGCTGCTGAGGCAATGATAAGAGGAGTTCCTGTAGTTTCAACAAACTCTGGGGGTCTTGCAGAAGTAGTTGGTAAAGATGGTGATGCTGGTTTCAGTGTTGATATTAATGATGCAGCTTCTTTTTCAGAATCTATATTAAGATTAATCAAAGATGATGAGAAAAGAGCTTCTGTAATAGCAAAAGGATATGAGAGGTCTAGAAAAATGTTTACTGTTGAAAGAATGGCATTAGAATATGCTGAGATTATTCGAGGTAAATCAATTTAATAGGTTGCTATGTGTGGTATTTTTGGCATATTAAATAACGATGAATCAAATGATCTAAAAGATCTAGATCTACTTTCTGATAGCATGATTCACAGAGGTCCTGATGACAAAGGAATTCTTAATAAATCTAAATGGGCTATTGGCATGAGGAGATTATCTATTATAGATATATCAGGAGGACATCAACCCATATCTAATTCATCAAATGATATACATTTAGTATGTAATGGCGAGATTTATAATTATATATCTCTTAGAAAATCATTAATTACTCTTGGATATACATTTAAAACTAACTCGGATGTTGAAGTTATACTGCATCTTTATCAGGAATATGGATGCGATGCAATTCATCATTTAAATGGTATGTTTGCATTTGCAATATATGATGAAACAAAAGACTTACTGTGGTTGGCAAGAGATCGTTTGGGAATAAAACCCCTTTACTATAACTTTAATGGAACTAATTTTATTTTTTCATCAGAGTTGACAGGGATAGCAAAAATTACAGGGCAGACATTATGCGAGGAGTCAATTATAGATTATTTGGCTTATTCATATGTGCCAGCTCCAAGGACTATATTTAATAATATATATAAGCTTCTTCCAGGCGAGGAATTAGTATTTACTAATAAAAAATATAGATTTAATCAATACTGGAAACAAAAAAATGCCAAGAACTGGAAAGGTACTATAGAAGAGGCTCATGAGGAATTAGATTATTTGATTAATGATTCAGTAAAACTTCAATTAATTAGTGATGTTCCATTAGGTATTTTTTTAAGTGGTGGAGTTGATAGCAGCGCAATAGCATCTTATGCTGCAGATAATCGTGACCAACCTCTTGATACTTTTACGATTGATTTTGAGAACAAGCAGGGAGAAGATGCCTATTATGCACTGCAGATTAGTAATTTATTAAATTCCAATCATCATTCTAAAACCTTTTCTGCTAAAGAACAGTTTGATGCTATTGATGAATTAATATATTTTATGGATGAACCAATGTCTGATAGCGCCATTGTGCCTACATATATGATTTCTAAAGAAGCAAGAAAGATGGGAATGAAGGTTCTTTTATCGGGAGCTGGTGGAGACGAAATATTTGGAGGATACTCAAGATATTTTCCTAATAAGTTATTTTCAGCTGCCTGGTTTTCATCTTTGCCAAAGTCATTAAGACCTTTCACCTCTTTTTTGCTTGGAAAAATAGATAAATCATATGAAATTAGACTTCAACAGCCAGCAAGAAATTTTATTTCAAATATATCTGGAATTAATTTTGAATTAATAAAAAATTTAGTTATAAATAAAAATAATTTTAATGATCTCATTGACAAAATTGATATTGATTTTAATTCTGCAAATTCAAAAGACATTTATTCATCAATGCTTTTAGATATGGATACTTATCTACCAAATAATATCTTATCTTTAACAGATAAAGCATCAATGGCTGCCTCAATTGAAGCTAGAGTGCCTTTGCTTGATCATAGAATAGTAGAATTTGCATTTTCTTTGCCAAGTGAAATGAATATATATCAGGGCATTCAAAAAGGACTTTTTAAAAAGTTACTTAATAGCAGGCTTCCAGTAGACTTATTATCCCGTAAGAAAGAAGGATTTAATGCTCCAATAAACTATTGGGTAGAAAAATGGCCCGATGAAATAAGGGATAATCTGATGAAATCGCTATCTCCACATCTAGAACAAATTTTCAACAAAAAAATATTAGAAAAGTGGCTATCCAAACCTAATTTGAGAAAAAAATCTGGCGCCTCTCTATACTCTATTTACATATTAAATAAGTGGATAAATACTCATATTCATAATTAAGCCAATGAATGATTTCAAAAATATGGTGATGGGATTAAAAAATCCATTCTCATTCTATTTATTTTTGAAAATTCTCATATCAACTTTTTTTAGAGTTGTCACAGTAAGGATGTTTAGGGGATTAATGATTCAATATCCAAGCGGCATTCGTTATCTTGCTAAAAAAATACCTAATTTTAAAGAACCTAAAATAAAGAATGTAGACAAAAATATTTCACCGGTTGAATTAAAGCTTGCGATTGGATCAATATTTTTTAATAAAGATCTTGATTGGAAAATTAATTTTAGCTCTCATGAGCAATTTGTTTCTCTTCATAGATGGAATTGGTTATTAAGAGGTAATTTAGCCACAAAAGAAGATTATAAAAGAGGTCTTCAACTTGTAAGATCTTGGTTATGTGAAATGGGAACTTTACCCAGAGGAGTTGCAAGTGAAAGTTATACTGTTGGAGAAAGGATTTCAAATTTATGTTTATTTACAAGACAAATGAATGGTAATTGGGATTCAATTCCATTAGATATTGCTGATGCAATAAAATATAAAATTAAATTCTTATCCAGAAGATTAGAATTTATTCCTGGAAATTTGACTGGAAATCATATTATTAATAATGCCAGAGCTTTAATTCTATCTGGCCACGCTTGCAAGGTTGATGCTGCAACAATACTCGGTAGGGAAATATTAAAGGATTACCTGACAACGTTAATTGATAAATATGGATTTTTGAGAGAAGGATCTTCACATTATCAATTTTTAATAACTCGATGGTTATGCGAGATTAGGTTAGTTGCTGAAGAAAAAAATGATTTAGAAACAATAGAAGCAATTAAAGAACATTTGCCGAATATGATTGAGGCATGCAGATTTTTCTTAGTTGAAAACAATCAAAAAAAATCTAACATGGCTTTATTTGGAGATATCTCTCCAGATTGCGAGCCAAATTGGCTTATTGATATTCATAGAAGTAGACTAGCTACTTTTAAAAATCATGAAGACAAATCGACTAAAGCACATGGTTGGGCCTACCTATTTCAGGATTTTAAATCCAATCAACAGATTTCTTGGAAAGAAAATAATAAATATAATGTTCAATGGTTTGAAAATAATATAAACGGTTGGTACAAATTAAGTTTTCTTGATTGGATAGCAATTTGGCATATTGAAGATCCATCAGGTAATGCGATTGCATCTCATGCTCATCACGACTCTGGTTCATTGGTATTGTTTAAATCTGGTGAAGAGGTGCTAATTGATCCTGGAAGATATGAATATGAGAAAGATTCCATAAGTAATTACGGATTGAGTGCATTTGCTCATTCAACAATAACAGTTAATAATTTCCCAATTATGATGTCAAAACGCGATCATAGAATTCATAAAAGATATAGAGACGTTTTAATCAGTGTTGATTGCAATATCGCTAAGAATAAATGTAAAGTCATTATGAGGCATAACGGTCTCAGAAGAATACCAGGCGATGTTAAATTTCATACAAGAGAATTTAATTTTACAGAAAATGAATTAAAAATTTCTGATTTTATAGATGGTTCTGGAAGTGTAAATCTAAAATCTTCTTTCCAAATGCCATCAAATCAAAATGAGTATCAAATAAGCATGTTAAATGATGATCAAAATTCTCAAAAAACTATAGAAAGCAATATATTTGGTGGTCACAATCCCATTGGAGGTTGGAGATTTAAATCCTTTGGAGTTAAGGAGAAATCTTCCACAAAAATAATTGAAATACAGGCTAACCTCCCACATAAACAAAGCTTTATTATAAAAAATAAAATCTATTGAATAAAAAATGAAAATTTCTGTAATATGCCCTACATACAACTCTGAAAATTTTGTTGAGAAAACTCTTAAATCAGTAATAAATCAAACCTATCTCCCACAAGAAATCATATTAATAGATGATGGATCCTCAGATAATACAATCCAAATTTTAGAGGAATTCAAAAAAGAATATCAAAATATGTTCCAGATACAAATTATCGAATCGAAACACAACGGACCTGGTAAAGCTAGAAATATTGGTATTGAGAATGCTAACAATGAATGGTTAGCTTTTTTAGATTCAGATGACATTTGGTGGAGCAACAAATTGGAAATGGTAGAAGCATCTTTAAAAAAAAACAAAAATATTAATTTTATTTGTCATGATGAGATGCTAGTAAAAATTAATGGAGATAAAAAAGAAATGTTACATAGCTCAAGTTTTAATAACAATCTTCCATTAAAGAGACAACTTTATTATGCAAATTTTATTTCTACCTCTACAGTTGTTTGCAATAAAAAGCTACTAAATTCTGAACATAGTTTTTTTGATGAATCATTAATGTCTGCACAGGATTATGAATTATGGTTGAGACTCTCAAGCCTAGATTCTAATGCTACTCAAAAAATTAATCTTTTATTTATTAAAGAGATTTTGGGTGAATATGTAGAAAGAAAAGGTAACATTACATCTGGAAAGCTTTTTTCAAGACTTAAAAATGATATTAAAATTTCACTAAAACATCGAAAAGATATTCCAATTAGAATTGTTTTTCTGAGATTTCTTAGAATCTTTTTATCATACTTCAAACAATTAATTTTTAGAATTTTTTAGAATAATGTTAGTTCCAAAGAAACCTAGTTACAAAATTAAAAATTTTTTTCAATTTAAAACCCTAGAACCTCAAGATATTTGGCAAAAATTATTATTTTTTAAAAGTGGTTGCGATGCTTTAATTTTTGCATTGCAAAATCTTAAGATAATGCCAGGTTCTAAAATAATAATCCCAGCTTATATCTGTAAATCTGTACCAATTAAATTAAAAGAGTATAAATATGAACCAATTTTTGTAGATATCAAACCAGATCTTTCTATTGATAATGATTCTATTCTCAAGTTAGTAAATAGTGATCAAATTAGTGCAATTATGCTAGTGGATTATTTTGGATATCAGCAAAAAGAAAATACTTCTCTAGCTGAACAGCTTAAAAAATATAACATTTCAATATTAATTGATAGATGTCATTCAAATATCCCCAGCGATGGAGATCTTGATAGTCTAAATCATATTGACGCTATAATTTATAGCTTCAAAAAAACATTTTCAGTAAAAAATGGTGGTGCATTATTAACAAAAGGATATGAAAATAATATAAAAAGAGATATTTTTTTAAATGACCTGTTTTTCTTTTCTTTAAAAATTTGTGAAATGATTATATTTAAACTTGGATGGCCTAATATTTATTCAAAGCTTTTTGATTCTATAAAAAGAATTAAAATTTTTAAAAGAAAAGCAATATTATCTGCTCCTAAAATTTCTCCATTAGTACTTTTACCATACTCTTTATACAACCAGTTAGCTGACTCCAAGAGTCTTAAAAATATTGTCAGTAAAAGAATTGATAATCATGTAAGAATGAAAAATTTTGCTTTAAATAATAAAATACCTTTCTTGTTTCATCATCAAGAAGATAAATATGCCCCACAAATTTTTCCAATAATTGATAAAAATACCAATATTGTTAATTTTCTAAATAAAAATGGTATCGGAGCTTATTCATGGCCCGGAGAGGATCTTTATAATTACGTTACAAAAAATAAGCACCTCTTTCCAAATACCATAAACGCAAATAATCAAATTATTTGTACTCCTATTCATCAAGACATAAATACAAGACAATTAAAAAAACTAAAAGAAACCTTGTTAAGATTTAGATCATAATAAATGTAATGAATAATTTTTCAGTAATAATGCCAGTATATTTTAAGGAAAGGCCTGAAAGGTTAAGATTGGCAATAAACAGTTTACTTGAACAAACTATTACACCTGGCGAGATTGTAATTGTTCTTGATGGCCCTGTTGGTAAAGAATTAAATAATGTAATACAAAAATTTAATAAAATAGACTTCATCAGAATTATTGAATTAGCAGAAAATAAAGGAGTCGGAATTGCAAGGAAAACTGCTATAGAAAAGGCTAAATATGATATTTTGGCTTTGATGGACTCAGATGATATTTCTTGTAAAGATAGATTTGAGAAGCAAATAGAAAAAATAATCAATGGTGATGCTCAAGTGGTTGGTGGTTGGATAGAAGAATTTAAAGAGAAACCAGGAGATATTGGATCTGTAAGGAAGCTACCAAAAACCCATGAAGAAATTTATAAATTTGGTAAATGGAGAATGCCTGTTAATAATGTGACACTAATGTTTACAAGACAAGTATATGATGCAGCAGGTGGCTATTCAGAGCAGACTAAAAATGAAGATTGGAATCTGGTTGTAAATCTAATTGCTACTGGAGCAAGATTCTTTAATATTCCTGAGATTGTTGTTCATGCCCGAGCTGGTGAAGACATGATAGTTAGAAGGAGAGGTTGGACACATCAAATCACAGCACTTCACATTTTTCCTCTTATGTATAAATTGAGATATATCGGTATCTTTCATTTGGTAGCTAATATAGTCATAAGAGTTGTTTTAAGAATGTTACCAATTGGGACAACATCATATTTATATAGAAAAGTTTTAAGAACTAAATCTTAAATCTTTAACTAATAAAATAATATATTACTTATATATATACAATATAATATTAATATTTAATCAACTAATAAATATCAATTTTATTTATCTATTAAAAATACTATATAAAATATAAAAGATGTGCGGGATAGCAGGAACAGTTTTTAACAAAAATTTTATAGATGGTATTGAAGTTAGGCCTCAAGAAATAATAAATACAATAAATAGTTTCAAAAAAGAAAAAGATACATCTAAAAACCTGTTAGATTTAGCATGGAAATATAAATCAAACATAAATTTTTTGAGGTATGTCAAAGATGACAAAGAAAAAAGCTTAATTGTAGAAGCATTAGGGTTGATTGAGTCTATTTCAAATGAAATTAAAGAAAAGATTCCTAATATTGATAAAAGCTTTTCTAACAAAGAATATAATGAAATTGTATTAGATCATCAAAATCTGCTAGATGTATCTTGGTTTTTGTCAGTAGAAATTAATCGCTGGATAGAAGATATTGAATTTTTATCGAGCTCTCATGCAAAAGATTTGCCGGATGAGGTGATAATTTTGTACAAAGATATTTCAAAAGTTATAAATGCAATAGACAATAGATTAGAGCTTAGAGGTAGAGATTCTTTTGGTTTAATCATTAATCTAAATTCAAACTCATTTGATGGAGATGAATATAAAACACTTGATTCGACAGATGTAAACGCATCATACCATTCTAATAAAAAAGATGGATGTAGCTCTTACTCTTTTTCATTTAAGACATGCAATAGCATTGGAGCGTTGGGTGAAAATGCCACAATAATAAAAAACTTAATTAAGTCAAATGAATTACTCAATAGTCTTATAAAAAGCAATAAGGTCACTACTTCTACTATAATTGCACATACAAGATGGGCATCTGTTGGAGAGGTTAACATTCATAATGCCCATCCCGTTGAATATACTTATGAAGATAATGAATTTGGACCTACTAAGGTTTCATCAATACTTAATGGGGATATTTATAACTATAAAGAGATAATCCAAAAAGCAAAGGATAATAGTTTTTTTGATCTTGATACATCAAAAATCACTAATGACTGTGCAGCAGTTCCAGCTTTCTTATCTAATTTTACAGAAATAAATTCTCAATGTTTTTCAAAAATTGGTACTCAATTTTCTGGTTCTTTTATTGTCTCTGTAACACATTCAAAAAAACCAAATGAAATTTTCATTGTTAAAAAGGGTATTCAGGGATTATATTTAGGTTTTTCATATGATGGAGTTATGTTTGCATCAGATGTTTATGGTCTTGTTGAAACATGTAGACACTTCACTGCAATAGAGTCAGATAAAACCTTTTCATTGAATGCAACAAAAAATATTTCATTTAATTATCCTCAAATAATCATGGAAGATACGATCAATGGAAAAGAACTAGTTATATCTAAAGATCGCCTTAAAGTTACAAACATCACTACAAGAGATATCGATAAAAAAAATTATGAACATTTTTTAGACAAGGAAATACATGATACTGCAGACATAGTGGCAAGAACTTTGAGTAATTATGTTCAACCCGAAAAGATAATTGAGAAAAAAAATATTTTTGAAGCAATTGCACTAAACAATGAGCAAATACCTGAATATATTTTTGACAGTCTTAAAAATAAACAAATTAATAAGATAATCATAACTGGAATGGGAACATGCTATACAGCTGCTGTAGCAATTTCAATGTATATGAGATCAAGACTTAAACTTTTCATGCCATTTATTCTTGTTGAACCGCATATTGCTACTGAGGGAAGCGCATTTTATCTTCAGCCAAACATGCAGGATACGCTTGTTGTAGTAATTGCTCAATCAGGAACAACAGTAGATACAAATGTATATGTACAAAAAGCTAAAGAAAGAGGTGCGATGAGTTTAGCTATTGCAAATAAGAGAGAGGGAGATGTAACTTTTATAGTTGATGGTACTTTATATATCGGTGATGGCAGAGATATAGAAATTGCTGTGCCATCAACAAAAACTTATACAGCTCAAGTTATACTTGGTTATATACTAACTTTAGCTTTTTCAACAAGACTCGCAACAAATTCAAAAGATAAAGATATCTTGATTAATGACTTAAAGAATTTAAGAAGTACAGAGAAAGTAATAAAAGATAGTTTTTACCTTTTAAAAGATAGATCAATTTTTACAAGAATTGCAAATAAAGGCTGCTCCCATAATTCTTGGCACATATTAAGAGACGATACATCAAACTCGGTTTGCGCTGATGAGATCAGAATAAAATATTCAGAAAACTGCTATCAATCTGTTTCTTCTTTGTCTATTTTAGATGCTATAAATTTGGAAGTAAAAAATTCATTTTTAGTAATTGTGACCGAATCTAAGATCAGTAATATTGAGCAGATGTTATTACAATTATTAAATTCAGATAATTCGATTATATTAATATGTAATAGTATTGATCTTACAGAATTAGATAATAATTTATTAGAAAATAATAATATTGAGATAATCAATATGCCGCATTCTGATAAATTTTTTACTTTTTTACCAACAATTATTGCTGGACAAATACTTAGTTATCATCAGGCCATAGTTCTAGATAGTAGAAAGGATTATTTCATCAATTTAAAAGAATCTATTGATAACAAAAAAGATCTTAAAAAGGAATTGCATAATTTGATGATAGCCATTCAAGATAATAAATTTGATCAAGGATTTTTTTTCAATGACTTTAAAAATTTAAATAACTTATTGCAAGAATACTTATCAAATGATTTACAAGATGAAACTGTATACATAAAACTGCGCAATCAACTGGACAATCTAATATTAAACTCAAGAAGAACCATAGATACTATTAAGCATCAGGCTAAAACAATAACTGTTGGTGCTGTAAGAGAGGGACAAGATTCTTTGCAAATTATAGATTTACAAGATTCTTATGAGGAAAATAATCAAAAAGTTTATGATTTAAACATAATTGATAAAATTAATAAAACATTTACTTTAAATCCAGCATCCATTGAATCTCTTCAGCAAAACTCTTATGGAGAGGTATTAATTTCTTTCGAAGGCTTAGATGAGTCTTTAGCATACAATATTTCAAATCTAATTAACGATTTTAGTAATCAATTCAATTTTCATCCAAATATCAGGCTTGCTAGGTCATATGATCATCCTCATAAAAAATTACATACTAAAGCTTTCTGGATAATATTAACTAATGAAGACCTTTATAAAAATGAGAAACTTTTAGATTATTTAGAAGATGATCAATATTTATTATTTAATTTTAATTCTTGGAAAATAAATGATGAAACTTCTAAACATTTTGAAATTACAAAGGATAGTGGAGAAGATTACAAAAAATCATTATGGAGTATGTTTATTGGAATATTCTTAATTGATAGATGGCTTTCATTGAATTTTGTTGATGACGAAAAAAACAAAATAGTTCTTAAAAAAATGAATTTTGAAATTATTAGGCAAATGCAAATCATCAAAGAAGCAATTAGTGATGTAAAACATTCAAGTCAAATTAAAGATTCTTTATCTTATGCCTCTGAAATATTTTTATCTAAGATAAATTGGAAATGTATTGGCAGTGGTGTAAATTTTAACTTGTCAAAATATACATCAAAAAGGTTAATAAAAGATATTGGTAGATCTTGTGCATTCGACGTTCTTGAAAACCATAAACATATTGATATTTCTGCAGAGAGCTCAATATTAGTATTTATTAGCAATATAATTAAAAAAGGTTATCAAGAAGATGCCTTTTCAGAGCTTGAAAAGCTAATTGCACATAATAATATACCTATAATTCTCACTAATGAGGGAGATGAGAGGTTTGATTCAATGTTGTTAAATAAGGTTGATGCTAATCATGCTGAGGGTGACATAAAAGTCCCTGTTATTAAAATACCAAAAGTTGGAATTCAATTCTCATATCCTGTAAATGTCTATGTTATTGAGATGTTTATTAAGGCCTTAAAAGAAAAAATCATTAAGAATAATGATGCAGGTATTATTAATTCTGCCTTGCAGCCAAAAATCAAGGAGTCAATTAATGCCAATATTTGGAAGTGATGGTTTTAGATGTAAGTTTGGCACAAGCTTTTTGACTAAGGAATCAATTGTTAATTTCTCAAAAAGCTTAGCAAGTTATTATGCAGATGAAGGTTTTAATAAGCCGATAGTAATTGCCCGTGATACAAGAAAGTCGGGAGAGGTTATTCAAGATATTATAATAGAAATCCTTATTAATAGTGGTATAAATGTTTGTTTGGCAGATATTTTGCCTACACCAGGCCTTTCTAAAATAATACAAAATGGAAATTTTGCTTTTGGATGTATGATAACCGCCTCTCATAATCCGCATGATGATAATGGAATTAAGCTGCTAAGAGGTGATGGGTTTAAAATAAATCTAAGAGATCAGGAAAAAATTGAATCATATATGTTAAAACCTCAAAAAGACTTAAATAAAAATATTAGTAATATTGGAAAGATAATTAATTTAGACGAGTGTTTTGTAGAATATTTAGATGATTTAATAGAAAACATTAACCCAGAACATTCAGAATATAAAATCATAGTTGATTGTGCGAATGGCTCAAATAGCTACAAGTTAAATCGTTTAAGTAAAATTAATAGTATGGCATTTGTTTCCAATAAACCCAATGGTCATAATATTAATTTAAATTGCGGGGCACTTGAAACAACAAATTTGTTAGTTAATTTAGAAAGATCTAACGCAGATTTTGGAGTAGCGTTTGATGGCGATGGAGATAGAGCCGTTTTTGTATCAAAAAAATATGGATTAATTGAAACTGAAAAAATAGCTCTTTTATTTTTTAAGATTTTCAAAGATAGATACGCATCAAAAAAAGTAGTTACTACAGAAATTTCAAATTTATCATTTAAGCATAATCTTGAAGAACTTGGTGGTGAATTGGTAGAGACTCCGGTTGGAGATAGGTTTGTTATTGATTCGGTTTTAAAATATGATGCTTTATTTGGTTTTGAACCTTCTGGCCATTTTTATTTTCCTAAATTATCCAACTCAATGGATGGAATGGCTTCATTATTAATTTTTTTAAAACTATTGAACAGCATTCATGGTTTAGATGATGAATTATACAAAATATCTCAATATTCTAGAGTTCAGAAAAATTATGATATATCAGAGCAAATTAATATTGATGAAAAAATTATTAAAAAAACAATTATGAAATTAATCGATTTAACTAAAGAAAAGATAGTTATCAGAAAATCTATGTGGGATCCTGTATTAAGACTGTATTATGATTTCATAGAAGAGGATAATTTCCCTATTATTGAAAATCATTTATTAGAAACAATTGATAAATTAGAGGTTGATGAGATATGAAGGCAATGATCTTAGCAGCAGGAAGAGGATCAAGAATGGGAGATCTTACGAATGATATCCCAAAACCCCTAACAAAAATTGGTAAATCGACTCTTATTGAACATAATATTCTAAGACTAAAAAATTCAGGAATATATGAAATATGCATAAATGTTTCCTATCTAGGTAACAAAATAAAAGAATATCTCAAATCTGGAAATCATTTAGGTGTAAACATTCACTATTTAGATGAAACTAAGCAAATGTTAGGAACTGGAGGTGGAATTCTTAATGCATTAAATTTTTTAGGAGATGATCCATTTTGGTTGGTTAATGCAGACCTTTATTCAGACTATGAAATTCCTAATAAGAAAAAATTAGAACCATCTCTTGAGGGACATTTAATTCTAGTTCCTAATCCGCCTCATAATTCTGACGGAGATTTTTGTCTCGAAGGGGATAATGTTTATTTAAGTCATCAAAAAAATTTTTACACCTACAGCGGCATAAGTCTTTTGTCACCAAAGCTATTTAAAAATATTCGAAAGAAAATTTTTTCATTAGAGCCATTATTAGAATCAAAGGCAGATGATAGATGTTTGTCTGGAGAATTTTATGATGGATTTTGGTTAGATGTTGGCACTAAAGAAAGACTTAATTTTATACATCAAAAAATAAATAATCATGTCTGAAAGTTTTAAGTGCAATTCTATTTCATATGATGAATACCTAACAAATATAAACGAGTTGGAGTTAGATAATAAATCAATATATCTTCAAAAAGAATGGCTGGAATGTATTAAGAATGGATTCAACTGTGATCTAACTTTTCTAGAATGCAGGAAAGAATTAGATGAAGTTATAGCATTAACACCTTTTATGATTAAGAAAAAAGGCCCATTTTCTATATCAGGATCACCTTTAAGAGGAATGTATACCGAATTTGCTGGATGCATGTTTAAAAATGACTATGATAAAAAATCTATGCAATTAATTTTAAAATCCCAACATAATCTACTTAAAAAATCTAATTACTATATAGAGTATGGGTTTAAAGATTCTCATAAAATATTTTCTTTAGTAAATTCTGCTTTATTGGAGTTGGGATACGAGTATGAGTCAAGACCATCGCTATTGATTGATCTTTCGCTTGGAGAGGAAAAAATTTGGAAAGGATTTGAGGGACGCGCCAGAAATATGATTAGAAAAGCTAATAAGTCTGAAATTTCTGCAAAAACCATAATACCAAACTCAAGTTGGATCAATGAATATTACTTACTTTTAATGGAAACTTTTAGCAAAAGAGGGATGTCAGCACCGCATCCTTTGAAATTTTTTATTGAGATAATAAAGTTGTATAAATCCAATAATATTAAATGTTTTGAGGTAAAAAAAGATGATAAGCTTATTGCAGCATCTATTTTTATATTAGATCAAAAAAGAATGACCTATTTTTCTGGAGTTGCTAACAAAGAAGGTATGCAGCTAGCAGCAACTTCTCTTATTCAGTGGCATGCAATTAAAGAAAGCATTACAAGTGGTTTTACAGAATATGACTTAGGTGGCTTAGGCATCGATTCCATAGATAAGTTTAAAAGAAGTTTTGGAGGAGAAGGTATTACACATCACAGATGGATTTACCGAAAGAAAGTTTTTAAAATTATTGAACCTATTTTGATTTGGTTTTCTAGAAAAGGCTTCTTAAATATATGGACTTAGAATAAATGAAAAATCTTTTGACCAAAGACTCAGACAAAATTATTCCATTGGTTCTACATAAAATTACTGACGATTCAAATTTTAAAAATTGGGAAGATGTATCACAAGAAAATTTTAATTGGATATTAAAAACAATATTAGAAAAATGGATTAATCAAGATAATTCAAATGACTTTACCGGATTCCTAACATTTGATGATGGTAATTTATCAGACTATGAATTTGTTTTTCCTTCTCTTTTAGAAAAAAATATTTCAGGCATTTTTTTTCTTTTGGTTAATAAGATTGGTACCAAAGGTTATTTAAACTGGGATCAAATTAGAGAAATGAAAAAAAATGGTATGTCATTTGGTTCACATGGTTATAGCCATCAATTGATGACAACATTAGATAAAGATGAGGTATTTAAAGAGTTCGAAATTTCTAAGAAGATTCTTGAAGATAATATAGGAGAAAATATAGACTCTTTTTCATATCCGTATGGAGATTGTTCAAAAAAATTACATGAAATTGGTTTTTCAGCTGACTATAAGTTTTTATATACCTCTAATCATGGAATAGCAAAAAAAAATTCGACAATAATACCAAGAAATAATATTCATTCTAGAATGAGCAGAAGTGACATATCAAAGATTATTACTCCAAACAAAAGCTTAATATATAAATGGAAGAGTGAAGATTTAATAAAAAATTTCTTTAAGAATACAATCGGTACAGAAAAATATACAAAATTAAGAAACTTAATATTTCATGATTAAAATAGAACCTATTATAGTTGTAAGTGGTGGATTCGATCCTATTCATAGCGGTCATATTAATTATATTAATGCAGCAAAAGCAATTGGAGGATATTTGATTGTTGCACTAAACAGTGATGAATGGCTTAAAAATAAAAAAGGTAAATACTTTATGCCATTTAACGAAAGAAGAATAATTTTGGAGAATCTTAATATGGTTGACAAGGTGATAGAGTTTGATGATGACGACAATTGGAGTGCTTCACCAGCACTTGAAAAAATAAAATCAATGTATCCCAATCAAAAGATAATATTCTGCAATGGAGGTGATAGAGATTCTTCAAATATTAGAGAATTTGATGTAGATGGAGTTGAGTTTATTTTTGGAGTAGGCGGCAGTCATAAGGCTAATTCATCAAGATCAATTTTAAAGAATTATAAAGAATATTTTGAAGAGAGAGTGTGGGGTAGGTTTTTTCATTTATTTAATCATGATGGAGTTCGTGTAAAAGATTTGATAATAGATCCTGGAAAAGGTATGAGCTTTCAAAGGCATTTCAAAAGAAATGAGATATGGCTTGTGTATAAAGGAAGTTGCATTGTAAAGCATAGCAAAGATAATCCTGAAAATTTTAAAGAAATATTATTGGATGAGGAAGATACAATAATGATTGGAGTTAATGAATGGCATCAAGTAATTAATCCAAACAAAGAACCTTGTCATATAATTGAAATTCAATATGGTGAGGAAGTTTCTGAGAAAGATATTGAAAGGTTATATTTTTATGAAAAAAATTAAAACTTATGATTAGTATCTCTGAAATAAGTAAAGATGAGCCATATAAGAAATTTGTAAAATTCTATAAAAAAGCTCTTAAAAATAATCAAAATTTAATCGAAGCCATACTTATTGCGTCTTACGACTCTAACAAAAATGAAGTTGATGCAAGATTTGTTAACCTAAAATATATTATTAATGATGAATGGGTTTTTTTTACAAATTATAATTCTGTAAAAGCTAATCAGTTTAAATCGCATCATCAAATTGCGGCTGTTTTTCACTGGGATTCAATAGGTGTTCAGGTAAGATTAAAATCTAAGATAATGAAAGTTTCGGAAAAATTTTCAAATACACATTTTGAGAAAAGATCAAAATATAAAAATGCTCTTGCCATAAGCTCAAGTCAATCATCAATAACTTCATCATATGATAAGGTTATTGAAGATTATAAAAATGTACTCACTAATGAAGAAGCCTTATCAAAAAGACCGGAATATTGGGGAGGGTATTCTTTTAAACCATATTATTTTGAATTTTGGGAAGGCGATGATTACAGAATAAATAGACGCGAAGCTTTTGAACTAAAAAATAATAAATGGTTCTCTAAATTTCTTCAGCCTTAGTATTAAAAATGAAATTATTTGCAAAAAAATTGTTAATTAGTTTAAAATTCAGGAAATATGATAAATATATTTCAAAAATTCATAACGCTTTGTTAAAAATTCATGACGACAGCGGCATTTCTTAATTCATAAAAAGGTAAAATTATAGCAACTTCAAGCAAAAAAGCCTCTCCAATCAACAACAGAATTAAAGCAGATGAGGTCATGCTTATAGGATCTGATGGAGAGAAAAAAGGCCTAGTTTCTTTTAATGAGGCTTTAGCATGTGCTCAGGAAGAATCATTAGATTTAGTTCAAGTTTCCCCATCCGATGCTCACCCTGTTGTTTGTAAGATATTGGATTATGGAAAGCATCTATTTGACAAGAAAAAAAATCTATCTGCATCAAAGGTAAAGGTTAAAAAAAAATCTACAAAAGAAATTAAGTTTAGGCCATCTACAGATGTAGGTGACTATAATATTAAATTAAAAAAAATTAAAAGCTTTATTATTGACGGAGATAAGACTAAAATAAGCGTCCGTTTTAGAGGAAGAGAAATCTTAAATAGCGACATGGGCTTAAATCTATTAAATAAAGTAAGAGATGAATTAAAAGATATTTCTCAAGTCGATCAGGAGCCGTCTTTGGAAGGCCGACAGTTGCTAATGGTTTTGTCTCCTCTAAAAAAGAAAAATTAATAAAACAATTAGAAAAATTAATATGGGCTATAAACTTAAAACACATTCTGGGGCTGCTAAGAGGTTCAAGAAAACTGGTACTTCAATAAAAAGCAGAAGTTCTAACAGAAATCATATTTTAACCAAACAGTCCACAAAAAGAAAAAGACACAACAGAGGTTTAAAAAAGTTATCTGGAACTACATTTAAAATAGCCTCTAAATTAATTAAAGGATAAGAATGCCAAGAGTTACAAAATCATTAACTGCAAGATCGAAGCATAAAAAAGTTCTTAAGTCTACAAAAGGACATTATGGTGCAAGAAGCAGACTATTTAAAACTGCTAAACAATCAAGTATCAAATCAATGCAATATGCTTTTCGTGACAGAAAGAACAGAAAAAGAAACATGAGATCATTATGGATTGCAAGAATTAATGCCGGAACAAGAGAATTAGGAATACCGTATTCTAAAGTAATGAATGGACTAAATAAAAAAAATATATTACTTAATAGAAAAATTTTATCCGATCTTGCAATAAGCGATCATTCGGCTTTCAAAAAAGTTGTTGAGACCGCTACTGGTTAACTTTAGTTATCTCAATGTCAATTGACAAAGATTTAAAACCAACCTTATATAAAACTTTTGGAACAAAGCATCCAATTAGCATTACCATAAATCATCTTACTAAGTTATTACAATCTCATGGATTTAATGCTATCAGTGGTCCAGAAATAGAAACAGAAGAATATAATTTTGATATGTTAAATATCAAGGAAACGCACCCAGCAAGGCAAATGCATGATACATTTTATGTTAACAAAAAATCATATGTTTTAAGGACTCATACTTCACCTGTTCAAATTAGAGCCATGATGTCTAACAAGCCTCCTTTTTCATATATTTCAGGAGGAAAAGTTTATAGAAAAGATGATGATGCTACTCATTTACCAATGTTTCATCAAATTGAGGGTATACATATCGATAAGAAAGTTAATTTTGCTCAATTAAAAAATCTTATCTATCAAATTATTTATGACATATTTGGAAAAGAAACAGAAATTAGGTTTAGACCATCATACTTCCCTTTTACTGAGCCATCTGCTGAAGTAGATATATTGTCAGCTAGTGATAAATGGCTAGAAATACTAGGATGTGGAATTGTAAATCCTCTCGTTTTAGAAAACTGTAATATTAATTCTAATAAATATTCAGGTTTTGCATTCGGCCTTGGTGTTGAAAGAATCGCTATGCTTAAATATGGAGTTGATGATATCAGAGACTTTTATAAATCTAATTTAGACTTTCTTAAACAATTTAAATGAAAATAGCATATAAGCATCTTTTGCAATTTTTGGATGAGAATCCCTCTGAGATTGAAGTATCTGAAAAACTATTTCAGCTAGGTCATGAAAATACAATACAGAATGGAATCTTTGATATTGAATTTACACCTAATAGAGGTGATTGCCTCTCTTTATATGGGCTTGCAAGAGATTTAAATGTTTTTTATACAAACAAAAATAATTTAAAAATAATGGAGGATTCTATCAATCCACTAAATTTAAATTTTAAAAATGATTCTGTAGAAGATTGCCCTAATATTTCTTTTTTAAATATACATATTGAGGGAGAAATTTCTCCTTACAAAGATTATTTAAATTCTTTTTTTGAGGAATTAGAAGTGAAAAAAAATAATTTTTTCACAGACATTTCAAATTATGTAGCATATGAAATTGGTCAACCAACGCATTGTTATGACTTTTCAAAAATCGGCGATTTAATTAATTTCAAGAATCTTAAGATTGAAGACAAATTCCATACTTTGCTAGATACCGAAATAGAACTATCTGGAAAAAATTGTGTTTTTATATCGAATGAAAAAGTAATTAATTTAGCTGGAGTTATGGGAGATAAGAGTACATCTTGCTCAAAAGAAACAAACAATGTTCTCATTGAATGTGCATATTTTAGACCAGAGTCTATTATTGGAAAAGCAATCAAATATGACATAAATTCCGATGCTTCTTATAAGTTTGAAAGAGGTGTAGATCCTGAATTACAAGAATTCACATTAAGAAGATTTATTCAAATCGTCAGTGATCATGCAAAAATAAGTCGACTTAGCATATATAGCAAGCAGTTCAAAAATCTTAAACGAAAAAAAGTTAACTTTGATGTAAATAATATAAATAAAATACTTGGTACTAATATCAGCAGTAAATCATACTCT
>MDTA01025603.1_pt1 | contig 27930 bp, 25 predicted proteins | sample 811151 | NCBI WGS metagenome assembly MDTA01 (sample SAMN05326648, study PRJNA326480) | marine metagenome | isolation source: seawater | place: Indian Ocean: South | collected 2010 | reverse complement strand
GAGAGTGCCTGGGATTAACCCCTCTCTCACTTTTACAGAGCTTACGGAAACACTATTAAAAGGCAGGGCATTCGAAGAGTCTGACGATCCAAATCGATGGAGAGAATTTTTAAACCCGTCACAAATGCCCTTCGGTAGGGTTAATTTTCCCCATGAAGTGGGAGACCTCGCTGCGATTTTATGTTCTGAAAAAAAACACAATATCTTTCTGGAACTTTGATAGATATTGATGGTGCTGACAGGTGGACAAAATAAAAAGAAGAAAAAGCTGATGTATTATACCTTTAAATTAAAAGAGGTTACCACCAACATCTCTAGAATGGCCTCTAAAAACTGCTACTATTTCTAGTGTTTGGTTTTTTACTGTAACGTCGTATATTGCTGTTCTACCGTATTTTTTTATTTCCACTGCTTCGGCTACCAAAAAATCACCTTCTTTGACAGGTAGAATATAAGTTATTGTACAATGTTGGGCAACTGACTTAACGTTGTAACTATTACACGCAAAACCAAATGTTGCATCCGCCAGGGTAAAAATAGTGCCGCCATGGCCATATCCATGTCCGTTGGTGTGATTTTTTGTAATTTTAAGGCTAACTTTTGCGCCACCAAGCCTTATTTCTTCCAATTTGGCCCCGAGACTTTTAAAGGCGTAGTCTCTCTTTGAGAGTGCTCGGCCACTCTTCACTGCAGTGTTATTTTTAGTCAAAATCAGTAAACCTTATTTAATTACCCTCTAGATATCAATTGACCTCGCTATAAGTTCTTTCATTATTTCATTAGTACCACCATATATCGATTGTACTCGAGCGTCCGCATACATCCGAGCAATTGGGTATTCCATCATGAAGCCGTAACCACCATGAAGCTGTAAGCATTCATTCATCACTTCGTTTTGTGTTTGGCTTCCCCACCACTTCGCCATTGATGCTGTCGCAGCGTTCAATTTTTTTTGTTGTAATTGAGTAATGCAGTCATTAATGAAAGATCGAAGAATTTCCGCTTTTGTTTTGACCTCTGCTAGCTTGAACCGAGTGTTCTGAAAGTCCATTATTCTTTTCCCAAACGCATTTCGATTTTGGACGTACTTTACTGTTTCATCTAAAGCAAAATCTATTGAACCTAATGCTGTTATTCCAATGAGTAGCCGTTCCCAGGGTAGTTGTGTCATTAACTGGTAGAAACCCTGGCCCTCGTCACTTCCAATAAGATTAGTTAACGGAACCTTAACATTTTCAAAAAACAATTCTGATGTATCATTTCCTTTCATACCCAGCTTTTTTAGATTTTTCCCCCTTTTAAACCCATCCACTTCTGTCGTATCAACCAGAATTAATGAGATACCCTTAGCGCCTGCCTCCTTATTTGTCTTGGTGGTCAAAACAATTAGATCAGCAGACTGGCCATTGGTAATAAAAATTTTAGAACCATTTATTAAATATTGATTTCCATCTTTCTCGGCAGTTGTTCGTATTGACTGAACATCTGACCCAGTGCCGGGTTCTGTCATTGCAAGCGCTCCAATTTTTTCACCCGAAACTAATTTTGGCAACCATTTTGTTTTTTGTTGTTGGCTCCCATAGGCAGTAAGATAGTGTATTACTATAGATTGAATGCCATATCCCCAACTTGCGTCCCCAGTTCTTGCCTGTTCGTAAAGTGCCACCGAGTCGAAGCCTATATCCCCTCCTGATCCCCCATATTCTTCTGAAACTGAACCTCCCATAATACCAGAATGACCCGCTTTTTGCCAAAATACCCTGTCTACTATACCGCTGTCATTCCACTTTTCTATATGGGGTACCATCTCAGTTTCGTAAAATTTTCGCACGCTTTGGCTAAATAGTTCGTGTTCATTTGTTTGCCAGGTTGAGCTATTTGAAAAGAGGGTCATATTCGTTCCAATTTTTTTTGTTTTTGGTAAGTTGCGTTAACAAGATACGATATATTAAATGATTGTCACATACAACTAGTTAACCAAATGCAGTATTTTCTTTACCTTTTAATGATAACATTTTCCGCGCTTCATCAGGTGTTGCAAGTTCTAATCCCATTTCCTGCATAATTGTTTTCATTTTGATTACTTGTATTGCATTATTTTTAGCGTAGACGCCCTTGCCTGCCCAGATACTATCTTCAAGCCCCACTCGTACATTACCACCCGCTGCAAGGGCTGAAGATCCAATGCGCATTTGACTTGCACCAGCGCCCAATACTGACCAAAGGTAATCATTTCCAAAAAGACGATCAGCAGTTCTTTTCATATGGGAGACATCATCTTGATGCGTTCCAATACCCCCGAGAATACCAAAAACTGTTTGTACAAAAAACGGTGGGTTGATTAACTTTCTATCCACGAAGTGAGCTAAGTTATAAAGGTGACTTGTATCGTAGCATTCAAATTCAAATTTTGTACCATTTTCTAAGCAAGAATTAAGTATGAACTCTATATCTTTGAAGGTATTCTTAAATACCAAGTCGGTTGTTGCTGCTAAATGACCTTTTTCCCAATCATGCTTAAATGTTTTATATTTTTTCAAGAGTGGAAATAAACCGAAATTCATGGATCCCATGTTTAGCGAGGCTAGCTCAGGCTTGAACTTTAAAGTTGGAAGTATTCTCTCTTCGACCTTCATGTAAGGACTTCCACCAGTCGTTATATTTAAAATGGCGTCTGTTTTCTTAAATATTTTGGGAAGAAATTTCGCAAAACCCTCAACAGATTGATCGGGACGTCCGTTTTCAGGGTTTCTAGCATGAAGATGGATGATAGCTGCTCCAGCCTTGGCAGCACCTATTGCATTTTCAGCAATTTGATTGGGAGTGATAGGTAAAGCGTCTGACATTGTTGGAGTATGTATTGCCCCGGTAACTGCACAGCTGATGATAACTTTTCTCGACATTTGCTGACCTTTCTTTTTATTACAATTAAGATAGCATTTTAAGATCGCCGCATACTGAAATAGCCTGTCCAGTGATCATCTTACCAGTATCATTCGCAAGAAAAAGTATTTGATTTGCAATATCCAAAGGGCTTACGTATTCTTTAATTGAAGAATATGATAAAGCTTCGGCTTCAACATCGTTGTAGGATCGGTTCTTTGCCTTTGCTTTTTCTTCTAAAACCGCTTTTTGCCTATTGCCTGACACAATTCCTGGTAAAACCGCATTTACTCTTATGCCAAACTCCCCTAACTCAATCGCTAGAGATTTTGTTAGACCAATTACACCCCACTTGGCAGCTGCATATGGAGTTCTCATCGCAAAACCCATTCTACCGGCCGCTGAGGATAGATTAATAATTGATGGATTTAAACTTTTTTTCAAGTGCGGAATTGAAGACTTAACAGAATTGAATTGCCCACCGAGACAAATATCGAGACACCTTTGCCATTCATCCCAGGAGATGGCTTCGATCTTACCTGTAGGTCCGCCCACTCCTGCATTATTCACCAATGTATCCAGACCCTTAAGTTGACTTGTTGCCGCCTCAATAAAATTCTCTGTGTCATTTGGCTTAGAAACGTCACACAAGTGAATAAATATTCCCGGCAATGTTAATTGTGCCAATTTTAGAGCTTCCTGATCAATATCGCAGATCGCGACCTTAGCGCCAATTTTTAGAAAAGCTTTCGCAGTTTCGAACCCTATTCCGGAAGCACCTGCTGTAATTATGACCTTATTACCTTTTGTCATTGCTTTAAATTCTCCGGTTCAATGGTAAATATTTAACGTTATAGCAAGAGCATACCAATTGATTAGGGCACTTAAAAGGCCATTCTGATCAGTGAAGGATAAAATTCATTATTTTGGATAAATTTCCAATTAATCAACTTAGCGTGAAATAATCATAATTTATGAGATTTCTTTGCATAACTAAGGTTGCTTTCTCACTTTTTGCAGGTAAGGTAGGGTTTACCAGTGAGGGTAGATTTTAATCAATCCTTTCATAGAATTGGTTTAGAGATTGGGAGCTTTTTAAATGAAAAAAATGCCGGCAATTGCTTACATTATGTATGACTGGGCGATATCTCCTTTACCAACTCTTCATACGACCTTTATTTTCTCTATTTTCTTTGTGCAGGCCGTAGCACCAAATGAAATTTTAGGTAATGTTTGGTGGAGTTGGATGATTGCGGCTTGTTCGATCACAATTGCTATAGGTTCTCCCCTCGCAGGAGCTGATGCAGACAGGCGAGCGACACGAAAGCGATGGCTCTTGTTTATGACACTAGTTTCGGCTTCGGCCACATCTTGTTTATGGTTTGTACTGCCGACCTCGGATCTAACAGAACAAGCTCAGAATTGGATGATAGTTCTAACATTAGTCCTTTCATACTTTGCCATTATTTCTAATGATGGGGTATATACTTTTTATAATGCCTTATTGCCCTCTGTTGCAGAAAAAAAATGGATGGGGAGAGTTTCCGGCTGGGCCTTTGGTATAGGGTATATAAGTGGACTAATTGCCTTATTTTGTGCATTGCCAATTGTTGCTCCGGGTATGTTCGGGCTAAGTCAACCAATGTTTGGAATAAGTACAGAGGATGCCACTAATATTCGGATAACGATGCCTTTTGTTTCTTTATGGCTAGTCATTTTTTCAATTCCTATGTTTATCTATGTGCGTGAACCTGAAAGGGCCAATGAACCAAGTTTTATGGAAACCTTTAGATCTGGTTTGCAGGCGGTAATCCAGATTCCTGGACTTTTGAGATTTCTGATAGCGCGAATGTTTTATGCAGACGCTTTAGTGGTTGTTTTTGCTATGGGAGGTATCTATGCGGGTACTGTTTTTGGTTTTTCAATTAGTGGGCCAGTCGCTCAAAACTTAATATTTTTTGGGATTGTGCTTAATCTCACTTCGGGGATAGGAGCCATAATCGGTGGCTACAGTGATGATTTTTTGGGATCGTATCTTACTTTAAAAATTGCTCTGGTGGGGTTAGCATTGAGTAGTTTAGTAGCTGTTCTAACCTCGTCACTTTTGATATTTTGGGTAGCTGGTTGCTTTCTGGGAATTTTTATTGGTCCAGTTCAATCATGCACCAGAGTTTTAGTTGCTAACGCTGTTCCTGTTCCAGAATTAAGAAGTCGAATCTTTGGCTTATTCATGCTCTCAGGCAAAGCGACTAGTTTTATTGGTCCACTTCTTTACGGAGTTTTCGTAACTATTTTTGAAACTTCGAGAGCCGGAATGGCAGTCGCATTGGTGTTATTAGTTATTGGCTTTTTACTTCTCGCTAAAAGTCCTCCCGGTGTTTCGAGGAGTGAAAAGGCAATATAATCCAATGATAAGACTCATACAGGACTATCAGGAGCTGGGTAGATTTTGAAACTAGATAGAATAGTAGCTTCTGGCGGAGTTCTTAAGGATCAAATTGTAAAAACACCAATGCTGGACTTGTCTGGGAGCAAGATAAAATCTGTGGTGGGATTTTCTTCTAATGTGCAGATGAAACTTGAATTGTTTCAACATGCCGGTTCATTTAAATCCAGGGGAGTGCTATTAAGTGTAAGTAGCTTATCGAAGAGTCGAATAACACCTGGAGTGGTTGCCGTAAGTGCCGGAAATCATGCGTTAGCAGTTGCTTGGGCTTCAAAGCAATATAATTTAGATGCAAAGGTTTTGATGCCGAAATATGCAGACCCGTACAGAATTCGCGGCTGTCAGTCCCTCGGGGCAACTGTAGTTTTAGTAGAAAATACCGAAGAGGCTTTCAGCCGGCTTGAGGTTCTTGCTAATAACGAAAACAGGAAGATTATGCATCCGTTTGAAGACGAATTTATGATTTTGGGAGGTGCGACTTGTGGCTTAGAAATGATATCAGCTATGCCAGAAATGGAAATTGCTATAATACCCGTTGGAGGCGGGGGTTTAATAGCTGGCATATCAACATGTCTTAAGTTAGTAAAGCCATCCATAAAAGTTTATGGGGTTGAACCGTATGGTGCTGATAGTGTTTTCAGAAGTTTAAAGAAAAAAAAACCAGTTGTTTTAGAGAAAGTTCAAACAATCGCTGATAGTCTGGGTGCGCCAATGGCCTTACCGAAGTCTTTTGATTTGATTTCAAAAAATGTCGACAAAATTGTTCGAATTACGGATCAGGATATGATCAATTCAATGAATATTATGAGAGACAGACTAAACCTCATGGTAGAACCGGCTTGTGCATCTTCCTTAGCTGCTTTCATTGGCCCTCTATCTTCGAATGTAAAAAGTAAAAATGTTGCCCTACTAGCATGTGGTTCAAACATCTCCCACGAAAAATATAATTCAATAATTTTATAATTTATCTGGTAACCCAAAATAAGAAAGGCCAAAGGATTATGTTTTTAGGTATTTTAGTGGTCGGGGTCTTGTCATGTCTTGTTCTCGACTTATGGCAGAGAGTCCTATTTTTTTGCTTCGGTATTTCTCCAACAAATTGGGGTACAGTCGGTCGTTGGCTTATCTTATTTTTGAGGACTCGAAAATGGATTCATATTGATTTACCCAATGCATCTGAAATTCACAGGGAAGTGACAATTGGTTGGTTGTTTCATTACTTAATTTCCATAGTTTATGCAGGGCTATTTTTTTTACTTTGGAAAGGTGGTTTTGTTAATACAGGGGCTCTGGGAGGTTTAGTTTTTGGAATTATTAGTGTGATAGTCCCATGGTTTTTCTTTATGCCTGCTTTAGGCGTCGGTATACTTTCTAAAAGAGGGGATAACCCTTTTAAGTCATGTATACTGGCTTTAATCGCTCACGCAATTTATGGCACTACGATTGGAGTTCTGATGCAGATTTTAGTTTAACGAAAACGTCGGAGTGTGCTAAGTTATATTTTATAATGGAAATTGTTGTAAGTTAGGGCTTACCTTTATGGTTGATATTGCGACAAGGGTTTTCAATCAAAATTGGAAAATTGATCCAATAATAAGATCTTTAATAGACACTGATTTTTACAAAATATTGATGAATCAATTTATTTTCAAAAATTCGAAAAGTGTTACTGTAAAATTTCAACTTATTAACAGGTCTTCAAAAGTGTTGCTGGCTGATTTAATTAGTGAAGAGGATTTGATTGGTCAGTTGGATCAAGCTCGCCAGGTTAGGCTTTCACGAGGTGAAGCAACTTGGCTAAGAGGGAATCATTTCTATGGGAAAACCATGATGTTTAGTCCGAGTTTTATTGAATGGTTCGAAAGTTTCAGACTTCCTGCATATAAACTTGAAAAAAAATATGGCAATTACGAGCTGACGTTTGAAGGCACCTGGAACGAAGTTTCAATGTGGGAAATACCAGCATTGTCAATAGTATCTGAGCTCAAATCTCGAGCGCTCCTCAAGCGAATGGGAAAGTTCGAACTGCAGGTTCTGTATGCTCGGGCAATGACAAAGCTTTGGGAAAAAATTGAGAGGTTGCGCAGATTACCAAACCTTCAAATAGCTGATTTTGGAACTCGACGGAGACATAGTTTTCTTTGGCAAGATTGGTGTGTGCAAGCAATGAGGGAGGGTCTTGGCTATAGGTTCCTCGGTACTTCAAATTGCCTTATCGCAAAACAGCGCGAATTAGAGGCTATTGGTACAAATGCGCACGAATTGCCAATGATTTATTCAGCGCTAGCAAAAAGTGATGAAGAATTGGCTTATGCTCCCTATAAAGTTTTAGAAGAATGGCAAGGACAATATGATGGGAACTTAAGAATAATTCTACCAGATACTTATGGCTCTGAAACATTTTTTAGAAATGCACCAAGATGGTTAGCAAAATGGACTGGTGTTCGAATAGACTCTGGTAACCCAGTTCGAGGCGCAGAGATAGCTTTAGACTGGTGGTCAAAAAATGGAGAGGATACATCAAAAAAATTACTAGTTTTTTCTGATGGGCTTGATGTGTGTGCAATAGAGATGCTGTATAAAAAGTTTTCTAAGCAAGCGCGCCTCAGTTTTGGATGGGGAACGATGCTCACTAATGATTTTATAGGTTTGAGTGAGGAACCTGAGTCGAGTCCTATTTCATTAGTCTGCAAGGCAGTCAGTGTAAATGGAAAGCCTACTGTAAAAATTTCTGATGATATAGGAAAAATCTTGGGTCGGGCAGAGGACCTAGATCGGTATATGCGTGTTTTTAATTAAATTTTTAAAAGGGTGTAAATTGAGATGGAATTCATGTCCATGAAGTATTAACAAGTTATTTGAAATAATTGAAGTTGGCAGAGCATGAACCCAATCTTACCAATTACCCGTGAAGTGATACTTATAGGCGGTGGCCATACACATACCCTTTTTTTGAAAAAATGGGGTATGAATCCAATACCTGGTGTTGAAGTATCATTAATTTCTCCGACCGCTGAAACTGCTTACACGGGGATGCTTCCGGGTCTTCTGGCAGGACATTACGAAAGTAATGATATTAACATAGATTTGGTCAAATTGTGTCGATTTGCTGGAGCTAGATTTCTTATGGCCTCGGTAGAGGATATTGATGGAAGTAATAGTTCGGTGCATATTAAAGGCCGTAAGGCCCTTCACTACGACATTGCATCAGTTGATATAGGTGTTACCTCCAGTTTACCGGTTCCTTTGTGCTCTAATGGTCATGTGCACTCGATAAAACCATTGCGAGAATTTGTTGAAAAATGGGAATGCTATTATTCGAAAGTAAAGCGTGGATTGAGCGAAGCCAATGTTGTTATAATAGGCGGGGGTGTAGGAGCTTTAGAAATTGGATTGGCAATTGTCCACTCGTTTAAGAAAATTAATTTACCAAAATACAGTGTTTCGATAATTGATCATGCCAGAATTTTACAGGGTCTTCAATTAAAGTCGCAAAGGTTGTTGATCCAAAATTTGAAAGAGTCATCAATTAACGTAATAGAAAATATTTCGGTAACAGGAATTGATGAAAAACAGGTTTTTTGCGGGATGGAGGAACCTCTCGTATCCAATTTTACTATCTCAGCAATTGGAGCCACTCCTTATAAATGGCTCGAGTTTACGGACTTGCCGCTAATTGACGGGTTCATACAAGTAGATAAGACATTAAAGGTAAGCTCGTTTCAAAACCTTTTTGCGGTCGGGGATTGCGCACATTTTGCCCATGGTCCACTACCGAAGGCTGGAGTATTTGCAGTTCGGCAAGCGCCAGTTCTTTATTCGAACATAAGAGCTAAACTTTTAAAAAGGAGGTACAAAAATTATATTCCTCAAAAACATCACCTCAAACTTATCTCACTTGGTCGAAAATCAGCACTATCAGACTATATCCTTCCTTCAGTTTCAGGTGGCGCTGTCTGGTGGTTGAAAGATCGCATAGATAAGTCATTCATGAAGAAATTCAATAATTTACCAAAAATGAAAAGTTCTGGAGATAACATGCAGTTGAATAAAGAAATTGCAGATCAGTATGTTAATTCGAAACCGCTTTGTGGTGGATGTGGTGCAAAAATAGCTGATAAAACTCTAGAAAAGGTTCTTTCAAAATTAAATTATCGGACAAAAAAAAATGTTATTACCGGTGTTGGCGATGACGGAGCAGTTATTAGGGTAGGTACTGTCAATCAGATATTGACAACTGACCATTTACGAGAATTCAATTCGGATCTTTGGCGATTCTCGAGAATAGGAGCTATTCATGCTCTTGGAGACATCTGGTCGATGGCGGGCACTCCTAAAACTGCTATGATTAATTTGATAGTGCCAGAGGCGTCAAGTCGGGTTCAGAAAGGTTGGCTTGATCAAATTATGGATGGAGCTTTAAGTGTTTTTGAGAAAGAGGACGTTGCTTTAATTGGAGGGCATACATCTGTTGGAAAAGAATTTAGTATTGGTTTTTCGCTTACAGGGATTTGTGAAAAAAGGCCAACCCTAATTTCTGGTGCAAAACCCAAGGATCTCCTTATTTTGACAAAGCCTATCGGCTCAGGAACAATTTTAGCTGGAGAAATGGCTGGTATCTCAAAGGGATTATGGGTTGCGAACGCTCTGACGTGGATGGAAAAGTCACAAAAAAAAGCTGCTAGAATTTTATCTGAGGCAAATGCTATGACTGATGTTACCGGTTTTGGTCTAGCTGGTCACCTGATGCGGATCTGCGAAAGTTCTAATGTCTCTGCAAATATAAAGTTAAATGATATTCCACTTTTAGATGGTGCTGAAGAACTATCCCAATCCGGCGTGAGATCTTCAATTTTTCTTGATAACAGAGAGTTTAGAAAGGCAAATATGACATGGGTACCCTCCGCTAAATCAAATTTGATTTTTGATCCGCAGACCTCCGGAGGCATATTAGCAGCAATACCTAAGCATTTAGAGGAGAGAACAATACATGCGCTTAAAACTGAAGGTTATTGCTCACAGATTATAGGGTATTTGAATACTGGCAATCCTTTCATTACGGTAACCTGAAGATTAAAGGCGCATCCGGCTAACAAGTTCATTTATACTCCTTGCAACCTGAACAAGATCTGGCTTCTTAATTTTTGACAATTTTAGGGATCCAATTAATTCATGGTTGGCTCTTTTTCGACTATTATTGTACCTAGGATCATAATGATTGGTTATCAACTCCTCAGCAAGTTGGAGAAATTCATTAGTCTTGGACAAGCTTTTCCAATAGTCAATTCTCTCTTTACCCTGTTGCATTTTCAAGTAGTCAAGCCTTCTATTAAGTTTCTCGAAATCATCCGTCAGATCTCGGTATGCTTTTGTAAGATAAACTGCTCTCTCACTTATAGATGAGGATAACTCAATTTTACTCGCTACTTTCATATTATTCCATAAAATATTAGGAATGACTAAGGTGCCAATTTTTCTTGACTCGGCTTCAACGAAAATAGGTTTTGAGGCATTTAATGAAATTAATGCTTCGTAAATATAACTCTCAAAAAGTTTTTGTTTAGGTTGAGGTTTGTTCATAGCTCCAAACACAGAGCCTCTATGATTTGCTAAAGCTTCTAAATTGATAGTTTGAAGACCTTCCTTTTCTAAATATTGAAGAACTTCTGTTTTTCCTGTACCAGTATGACCAGAGATTAAAATTAAGTTTAAATGATTCTCGTTTTGATGCATTAGCTTGGTTACTTCTGATCGATAGTTTTTGTATCCTCCGCAAATTAAAGTTGGCCTCCACCCTATTTCTGACAAAATTGTTGCAAAAGCAGCTGATCTTTGCCCTCCGCGCCAGCAGTAGATTAAAGGCCGCCATTCTCTACTTTTAGAAAACAAGTCTCTACTGAGGTGTTTTGCGGTGTTTTTCGCAATAAAAGATGCACCAATTTTTCGTGCTTTGAAACGGCTCTCTTGTTTATACGTTTTACCTACTAAAGCTCGTTCCGCATCAGATAAAACAGGAAGGTTGATAGATTGCGAAATGTGATCCTCGTTGAATTCAGTAGGAGATCTAACATCAATAACTGTATCAAAGGATGAGATATCCAAATTAGCAAATTCTATTTTAGGAATGAGCACTCTGAAAACTCTCTCAATTTATTCCAATCAAAGTAAACCCCAATACCCGTTTTGTCCGGGGCTATTGCAACTCCACTCTGACCGCCAGTGTACGTGCAGCCAGTGCCGACAAGACCGTTTTCCAGTTCAACTGTTCCATTTATAAGTTCAAAGTGAGTATGTTCACCGTGCTTGGCGTCGACCAAAACTTCATCAAGGGGCAATTTAAATAGGTTAGTCTTCAAAGCCATTATTCGAGCCATTATAAAACTCCGTGTGTAATAAATACTTAACTACTCGGATAGTTGGTAGCCTGGTGTCGACATTGAGATTTTGGACTCTTGCTCATCCATTTCAGTTTCTATGTTTTCAAAAAGTGGCGATGATAGATACCTTTCTGCGGTATCTGGCAGCATACAAAGGATAACAGAGCCACTGGGTGCTTGTTTTGCGACATCCATAGCAACTGCGAAGGTTGAGCCCCCCGAAATACCAGTTATTATTCCCTCCTTTTTGGCTAGTTTGTTAGCCCAGATAATCCCCATTTGAGATGAGATTGGGACAATTTTGTCAAAAAAGTTTTTATCAATAGTTTCTTGCAAAACGTATGGTATAAAATCGGGAGTCCAGCCTTGTATTAAGTGCGGTTCCCATGCAGGGTGACTTGATTGAGGCTCTTTGTCGGCTGTTCTCTTTTGGGCTATTCCACTTGATATTAAGGTGGCATTATCTGGTTCAGTCAAAACGATTTTTGTTTGTGGGCTTTTCTCACGTAAAACTCGAGCTACTCCCGAAACTGTTCCTCCTGTTCCGTAACCAGTAATCCAGAAATCTAAACCTTCGGTCTCAAAATCAGCCATGATTTCCCTCGCTGTTGTAAGCTCATGGATATTGGCGTTTGAATTTGTCTCAAATTGTCGAGCAAAAAACCATCCATTTTTTTTTGCAAGCTCTTTGGCTTTGTTGTACATGCCAAGCCCTTTTTCGGCGCGAGGAGTTAATACCACCTTGGCTCCTAGAAATCGCATTAATTTCCTTCTTTCTATCGAAAAGCTATCAGCCATTGTTATTACAAGTGGGTAACCCTTAGCGGCACAAACCATGGCAAGACCAATTCCGGTATTTCCACTCGTCGCTTCGACAACTGTTTGGCCTGGTTTCAACCGACCCTCTCTCTCAGCGTCTTCAATTATTCCTATTGCTAATCTATCCTTTACTGAGCCAGCAGGGTTAAAGAACTCAGATTTTACATATAGTTTTACATGACTTGGTGCGATATTATTTATACGAATGCAGGGAGTGTTTCCAATAGTTTCGAGCACAGAGTCGAAAAGTTTTTTTTGGCCATTAGTTTGTCTAGGCACTGAATTTAATTTCATTTAATTTCCTATCATTATGTTTTAGCTCGACTGAATTTTAACAGCCAGTATACTAAAGAATCAACAGTAGACAAAAGAATTTGTTTCTTAGATACTTTCGTGAATAATTTAGGTGTATACGTGTGGGTCAAGTTAGAACAGGTATTCAGGAAACATTTAGTCATAATAATCTCGAGGGATTTCGCTAGATGAAAACTATCTTGGTTACGGGTGCGAACAGGGGACTAGGATTAGAATTTGTAACTCAGTTTCTAGACCTCGGTTATAAAGTTATTGCTTCCTCTCGAAAAATCACAAGTTCTGCTGAATTAAACGATTTAAAAAATAGATTTAAAAGTAGATTAGATATCTTTGAACTAGACTTATTGTTGGATGAGTCTATCGAGAAATTTGTGGGGCTCGTTGGCTCTCAACCTATAGATATTTTTATAAATAATGCTGGTGTGATGGGCGTCCGAAACCTCCAACTTAGGGATGTTAATTCAGAGTCATGGTTACAGGTGTTTCGAGTTAATACAATTGCGCCTCTCTTACTAACACAAAAGCTTTTGGACAACATTTTATTGGGGCTGGATAAAAAAATGTTTTATATAAGCTCTCGTGTGGGCTCGATCGAGGAGAATAATGGTGGAGCATTATATGCGTATAGGTCTTCAAAGACCGCTTTGAATCAAGTTGTTAAAAGTTTATCAATTGATCTTTCAGATCTTGGAATTTCTGCCATAGCTTTACACCCTGGATGGGTTCTAACTGAAATGGGGGGACCTAATGCACTCATCGAGACTCGAACAAGTGTATCAGGTATGATTTCTATAATTCATAAGAAAACTCTCAAGGATAGTGGAAGATTTTTTAATTATGATGGTAAAACTATTTCTTGGTGAATAGATGATCTAGGGAATGGTTTTTAAACCTAATTTTGAGAATAAGTATAACCAAGCATAAAGCGATCAAACCCTGGGTCGACATCATTTTTATGATACCAGATACATCATAGAAACCACCTAGCCAAGCTATATTAATACCGCCCAAAAAACCAGTTCCAATAGCAATTGTTAAAAGACTAAAGGTTGGAGAGCGGAGAGCCTCTTGGGAGTATCCATAAATTATGGCACTCTGGAGTGTAGAATAAGCAGCACTTCCAATTCCTATTAAAAATAGAAAAAATGTGAGCAAAATAATATTTGGTGTAAAACTTACAACAAGAAGTAACGTCAAAAGTAAAACAACAAGACAGAAAAACACAGCAACTGGTCTCGCTAAAATGAACATTGATATTAGGGTTGCACCAAAAATAGCCCCTAGTCCATCTACAGAAATCAGAGTACCTGTTAAAAACTCGCTGGTATTAAATTTTTCAATATAAAGTAATGGGATAAGGGCAACAAAAGGCAGTACAAAAATGTTAAAAATTGGAGTTAACAAAAGAACAGTAAGAATAGGAAAGCTTTCACTGGCTTGCTTAAAAACTGAACGCATACTATGCAGAAAAGTATTTCTTGCGGTGCTTTTAAATAATATGTCTTTGCTTTTTAGAACTAACAAAGAGCTAAGAAAGTATGCCACTGTTAGAATTGTAAAAAGGACGATATTATTAAATGTATGAAGTATTACGCCTCCTAATATCATGCCCACAAATCGTGTTGCATGATTTGACATGACATCAAAAGAGAGTCCTGAAAAGATATGCTGCTCATCCAAAGTATCTGCTAGCATCCTACGACGATAGGCCCAATCTACGCTCCAAAGGCCACCAGATATTGCCGAAATCAGGCTAAGACAATAAAGTCCATACTCCTCAAAGTTAGTAAGGCATAAAATACAGATTAGACAACTAAAAACAGCCAACATCTGCGCTCCAAACATTATTCTTTGTCCGGCTATTCTGTTATGGAAAATACTAAAAAATATGCCTGTTAATGATAGCGCTAGCATTCTTGTAGCAAACAAACCAGCAGCATACCTTGCATCTGCGAACCATTGCCAGGTAATTACTGAGAAAGACAGAATCTCAAGCCATCGACACGAGCTATTTAAAAATCCGACTACCCATAAACGGCGATAATTCTTAACCTTCCATATTACAAAAGCTCCTGCAGGCTTCATTGGTTACGAAAAATTAAATCTGTCTCAAAATTTTTACCCGACAAGTTTAAATCGTAGGAAACAGGTTTAGTTGAGCTAATTATTTTTCCACGTTTGATTACATACAATCTAACGGGCCTGAGTCTGATAGCTTCTATCGGATCACGACATTGAAGAACTACGAGATCGCCTTTGCACCCCTTTTGAACTCCATATTTTTGTAATTGTAATGTTTTTGCAGGATTGTATGTTATAGCGTCAAAGCATTGTTCCATTTGCCTTTGCCCTGTCATTTGTGCGACATGTAATGCCATATGTGCGACATCGAGCATATCATGGGATCCTAAAGGATACCAAGGATCCATAACACAATCATGGCCGAATGATACGTTTAAACCAGCACTTATTTGTTCAGGAACCCTGGTCATTCCTCGCCTCTTTGGATATGTATCATGCCTACCTTGTAACGTGATATTTATCAAAGGGTTTGCTATAACTGAGATCTCTGCTTCGTTCATTAAGGGTAGTAACTTTGAAACATAATAGTTATCCATGGAGTGCATTGAAGTTAAATGTGACCCAGCGACTTGACCTTTAAGACCTAGCCTGATCGTCTCTTTACACAGTGTTTCAATATGACGAGACATAGGGTCATCACTTTCGTCACAATGCATGTCAATCATTAAGGATCGGGCGCTAGCAATTTCGCACAAGGTCGTAATGGATTCGGTGCCATCTGTCATAGTTCTTTCAAAATGAGGTATTCCACCCACAATATCTACACCCATATCAAGGGCTCGAACGAGGTTTTCTACAGAATTAGCTCTCAAAAGTCCATCTTGCGGGAATGCGACAAGTTGCAAATCAATCCAATCCTTAACTTCCTTTTTTATGTCAAGCATTGCTTCAACAGCTAAGAGGGTGGGATCTGATATATCCACATGCGTTCTAATGGCTAGAGTTCCTCGAGCAATCGCCCAGTGACAAAGGTTTAATGCTCTTTTCTTTAGTGCATCAATAGTGAGATGCGGTTTCAATTCACCCCATAGTTTAATACCTTCGAGTAACGTCCCACTCTGATTCACTCGAGGAATCCCATAACTTAATGTGGCATCAAGGTGAAAATGACTATCAACAAATGGTGGACACACAAAATGATTGTCAGCATCTATGATTGGGATATCTATATTATCAATTTTCTGCTGAATATCTACGATCATGCCTTTCTGAATAAGAATATCATTTTTCTTTTTACCTCTCAGAAGAGCATTTTTTATCAATAAATCAGACATATTTACCTCATTTAGTGTCTTTCACCACGACGGAATGGAATTAGTAGAGCCTTTGGGTACCTTGTATTCTTAGCAGCAATTATCATTGCAATTATACTCAGAAAAAAAGGCATCATTAAGAAAAATTGATAGGGAATAATGGCGCCAACCAACTGTTGCGCCCTAACTTGATAGGCGTCAAGTCCAGCAAAGAGAAGAGCACCTAGCAGTGCACGCTCAGGTTTCCAGGAAGCAAAAATGACAAGAGCAATTGCTATCCAACCTCGTCCATTAACCATGCCGAAGTAAAAGGCGTCGAAAGCTGACATTGTTAGATATGCGCCGCCCACTGCCATCAATGCACTCCCTAAGATTACTGCGATTGATCTTATAAATAATACGTCGATGCCTTGAGCTTCAAGAGCCATAGGGTTCTCTCCTGCCATTTTTATAGCTAATCCGAAAGGCGTTCGGTTTATTAGCCAAAAAATGAATATAACCGAAAGTATTGCAAGGTAAGTGAACGGGGTATGTTGAAATAGAGCTTCTCCAAAGAAAGGAATTTCGGAAAGGAAAGGAATATTAATGGGCTGAAAAGGATCAATTTTTGGAGGTGTTGTAGATGAAGGGAGGATTAATTTAAAGGAGAAAAAGCCAAGGGATGATGCGAGCATTGTAATGCCTATACCCGTAACGTGTTGAGAGGCTCCCAGATAGACAGAAAATATTGCATGAAGTAATCCAAACAAGGCGCCAACAATTGCTGCAATTAAAATGCCCGAGTATAGATCAGCTCCTTGATAAACTGACATCCACCCTACCATCGCACCAACTGACATTATTCCTTCAATACCGAGGTTTAATACACCCGCACGTTCACAAATCAATTCCCCAAGTGTTGCAAAGATAAGTGGGCATGCGATCCTTATAGTTGCCGCCCAAAACCCTGCCGTAAAGATAATTTCTACAAAATCGACTATCAATTTTTTTTACCTCCAAAAACAAATTTAAATTGAAGCATAATTATACTCAAAAGAACAAATAGAACTGTCAAAGCAACAATTACGTCTGCGAGGTATGTAGGAACGTTCACAGCTCTACTCATTGCGTCTGCTCCTACATAAATGGAGGCTAAAAAGATTCCAGAAAAGATAACACCGATTGGATGGAGCCCGGCCAACATGGCAACGGCGATGCCGGCGTATCCAAAACCTGGTGATAGATCCAACGTTAGATAACCCTTTAATCCAGCAGTCTCGGTTACCCCAGCCATACCTGCCATACCGCCACTTAAAAGTGCTACTATAATTATCGTTTTTATTATAGGAACACCAGCATGATGTGAAGCGGTTGGGTTAATTCCAACGGCTCTAATTTTATAGCCTAGAATTGTTCGAGATAATAACAACCAGATTATTAGAGTTGTTCCAATGGCTACAATGAATCCGAAATGAAGTCTCGTTCTGGAGATTATTTGAGGAAGAACACCTTCATCAATAACTGATCTCCCCTGTGGCCATCCGAGGGCCATCGGATCTTTCCAAGGACCTTCTAATAAGTACCCTACAAGCAACACTACTATGAAATTCGTGAGTAGAGTAGTTACAACTTCGTCTACTTTGTAATAACTTTTTAAGAGCACGAGCGGTAGGAGAAGCAGCCCGCCTGCTACTGCACCAACTATAAACAAAAAAGGTATCATCAAGATCGCAGGTAATTGTATTAACCCAGTACCAAAAAAAGTTACTGCAAGTGCTCCAGCATAAAGTTGGCCTTCAGCACCGATATTCCAAAATTTGGCTCTGAATGCTATTGCTGCAGCGAGACCAGTAAGTATAATCGGAGTAGCTCTCGCTAATGTCTCTGCCATAGCGTTTTTTGAGCCAAAGGCGCCAACAAATATTTTGGCGTAAGAGTCTAGTGGGTCTGCTCCGGCTATCAAAATTAAAATACCAGCAATGAGAAAAGAAAATAGTACGGCGCAGATAGGTGCAAAAATTAGAAGAGTTGGAGGAACCATTTCTCGTTGTTCGAGTCTAAAATCAATCATCAAATTTTTCTCCAGCCATCATCAGGCCAATTTTTGTTCTATTTAACTTTTCTGGTGCAAAACTTTTTGACAGTTGACCGTTGTACATTACCGCAATTCTATCAGAGAGCATAAGTAACTCATCTAAATCCTCAGTAATTAATAGTATAGCATTTCCTTTTTTCCTTACTTCTAAAAGCATCTTTTGGATTGAAACAATTGCTCCCTCATCAAGCCCCCTTGTTGGTTGACAAGCAACTAGAAGCTTAGGGTTTCTCGTTAACCATCGCCCCAAAAGAAGTTTTTGTACGTTTCCTCCAGACAGTAATCTTGCCGGTTGATGTAAAGATTGTGATCGTACATCGTAGGTTTCACAAAGCTTTTGAGCAGATTTTCTACAAGTGTCGGTATTTAACAAACCAAGTGAAGTTCTTAAATTACCATTATCAGTTTCAGTTATAACAGCATTTTCCCAGACTGACATGTCACCTACTAAACCATCAGTGTTTCTATCCTCTGGTATATATGCGATACCAAGGTCCATAAATTGCTTGGGATTAAAAACAGCACACCTTTTATTGTTGAAGAAAATTTCCCCATTTATTGGTTTTAGGTGACCAGCAATCATTTTAGCCAGTGGAATTTGTCCATTGCCCGTAACTCCTGCAATACCAACTATTTGGCCTTCAAAAAGTGTTAAATTTACATTTTGTAGGCCTTTTGAGGCTTCATTGATGGGCGCACAAGAAATGTTTTCTAATCGCATAACCTCTGCTCCCCGAGATAGAGGCTCTCTGTTTGGATATTTTACGGTGCCACCAACAATCATTTCAGCCAGCTTGCTTCGGTCTGCATTCGTCGTAGCGACAGTTCCAACAACGTGTCCATTCCGAAGTACAATTATTTTATCACTTACGGAAAGAATTTCGTTCAACTTGTGAGAGATTAAAATAACAGACAAACCTTTACGAACCATCTGTTTAATCGTAGAAAACAATGAATCTGTTTCCTGTGGCGTAAGCGCAGCGGTGGGCTCGTCCAGGATTAGTAATTTACAATTGCGATATAGTGTCTTAAGGATTTCTAGTCTTTGTTTTTCACTAACTGATAAGTTGCCCACTAATATATCAGGTTCGATTGGCAATCCAAATTTTTCGCTTAACTTTCGAAGTTTCTCACGGGCGGATTTTTGTGGCAATGAAAAATTTAGAAGTGACTTTTCTCCGATTATAATATTTTCTAAGACTGTAAGGTTTTCAGCTAATGTGAAATGCTGATGAACCATACCAATTCCCGCTTTTATGGCGGATCCCGGCTTTCCAGTTGGTAATTTATTACCTTGGAAAAATATTTCTCCGTCATCTGACTTATAATGGCCAAATAATATGTTCATCAGTGTGGTTTTTCCCGCACCATTTTCGCCCAGAATAGCTAGGACCTCGCCATTCATTTGGGTAAAGGATATATTATCATTGGCGACAAGATTTCCAAATCGCTTGGTGATATTTCTGATTTCTAAAAGAGCAGACATCTATTTTCTTGTCCCTACAAGAGTTATCTCGAGCAGGGACAGATTTCTCTAGCTAATCAAAACGTTGAGGTAGGCTCTTCGTCATTTATTTCAACAACGAAATTTCCTCCCAATATTTCTTCTGATAGTTTAGTTACTTGAGCTTTGACGTCACTCGGTATTTTACTCTCGAACTCATAATATGGAGCTAAGGAGGCACCTCCACCCTTCATCATGGTCCAAGCGTGGTATTCTTCTGCTTTAAACTGGCCACTTTTTACAAGCCCAATAGCATGGTCAATTGCATTTTCCATATGCCAAAGAGCAGAAGTCACCACTACATCTTTTCCATTTTCTTCCTTGTTCATATCGTTAACGTTACCAAAAGCAAGAATCCCTTTCTCTCTGCACGCATCTACTACTCCAGCTCTTTCGGCATACATTACATCAACTCCGGCCTCTATTTGCGCAAAAGCGGCTTCCTTAGCTTTTGGCGGGTCATACCAGGATCCAATAAACGTCACTTTAAACTGAATTTCCGGCTTAACAGAGCGAGCACCTTTCATGAACGCATGAAACAAACGATTAACTTCACCAATAGCATAGCCGCCAACCATACCTATCTTGTTTGCTTTCGTCATGTGGCCCGCTATTATTCCCATGAGATAACAAGGCTCATGAATATAGTTATCGAAAACAGAAAAGTTATTGCCATGGGGTTTGAAAGGATCTCCCATTAAAAATGCTATTTCTGGAAAGTCGTCGGCTACTTTTCTTGCTTCTTTGCTGATTCCAAAAGCTTCTCCCACTATGAGATTCATACCACTGTCACAATATTCTCGCATCACTCTTACGTAGTCAGTGTTCGCAGTGCTTTCGGAGTAAACGTAATCTATTTCGCCCCGTTTGGCGGCAGCATCAAGAGCGAGATGTAATCTTGCCACCCATTTCTGCTGAATAGGAACAGTATAAATTCCAGCAACTTTAATTTTCTGTCCTGCAAACGCTTTCAGGTTACCCATTGTTAAAATCGAGCCAGTCAATCCTGCATTGAATAACCGCCGTGAAACATTAAATTTTTTCATACCCTTCTCCTTTATCAATTTTTAGATTAGCTAGGATGATAAACAATTTTTTAACTTTGCCTATAGATTCTTTTTTTTTTTTATAATGGTCTTGAGTGAACTAAAACTGATTCTTGTCTCATTAGCATTACTGGTCCAGCCCAGGTTCGATGACGAATAAAAATACCATTGGCTTGATTATACCGCTTAAACATAGGTTGGAGTAAGCTATATTCACTGCTAGGTAAAAATTAAATTTAACTGTGTGAAATACACTCGATTTAAGAAAAAATTTAATTGTCTTTGCGTTTTTCTTTACTCAAGTCTCTGAATGTTCCAATTATAATGAAGAGAAAAAGTCTGACTTTACTCCAAAAACCCCGTTTTAATTTCAAGTTATTGTATTTTTCAATACCACATTTTGTTTTTATGAAATTTGAAATTTTCAATAAATTAAATACTTCTCTGTTATAGGGACCATGCTTTTTTAAGAGCAGGCCGAGCCATTAATTTTTCTATGTAGTTTTGACAGTTAGGTTTATCTTTCATAAATATTCCATGATGCTTGGCCATTATTGTTGCATGCCCAGTCATGATGTCTGCAGCGCTGAATTCACCCGCAAGGTATTCGACTTCTTCTAACCGTTTTTCAACTACGTTAAGTATATGATCTAATATTTTTTTTGCACGGTTCACATGTATTTCGCTTCGACGATCTGGTGACAATAAGATTGTTTCTACGACTAAGCTGTTTAATGGAGGCATAAGCATTCCTTCTGCGAAGTGAAACCACTGAAGGTAGTCGTGAAAGCTACCATCATTGACATCAAATTTAAATTTTCCATTCGAGTATTTGGCCAGTATATATTGAATGATTGCTCCCGACTCATTAATTTTTACATCGTTATCTAATAGAACTGGAACTCGCCCAAGAGGATTTATATTTTTGTAAGAAGGGCTTCTAAGAGCCTTGTCTCCAATGGAAAACTTTTCAACTTCATACAGAAGTTCAAGTTCTTCTAATAACCACGCCACTCTAACTGCTCTGGAATGTTGAGCGTAATATAGTTTCATTTGTGGATTCTCAGTTTATTTATACTCTTTTATAAAAAAATTATATTTATATAATCGAATAAGTCTAGCAATTTGTAAGGGTCAAATGATAAATGAAGTTAGTATGGGGACTATATTTGTTTTCGCTTGTTAGCGGCCTTGGATTTGAGAGGTCTCACTCGATAACTGACTTAAACGAAAGCTTCTTTTCTATTGAAGAATGCATAAAGGTAGCGAAATACCTTAATTCAATTCCATTTTCGGAAAAACAGCTTGGGCTAGAGCGAGGAACTGGGCTTCGCTACATTTGTATTGCCAAAGCTACTACTGGCACAACATTATAGGCCTATTAAATTTCAGTTTTCCGATGTATATTGTTCTACTTTATGACTTAACAACAAAAAATAGGAATGGAAACTCTTACAAAAAAGTTCATTCGGGAAGAATGGTTTTATTTGATAAAGGGAGCTTCGTAAAAGTAAAATGTTACATTTTAGAAGGAAACTACCTTTATTAATTGATAATTTGAATTAGTTTGTAGACATCAGGTAGAATCTGAAAGTGGTATTGATTTGGTGAAACATTATAGTGGTTTGTTGAGTTTCTCTGGCTTACGACTCATGAATCTCCGCAATCAATTACCTCTGTGTTTTGTATTTTAAAATGATATTTTGGACAAAAAGCATACTTTTTTTACAGCAACTCCTAGGCTTTGTAGGTAAATTATAGCGAAGTAAAGGTATAAGCTGGTATCGTTTATGTTAGTTCAGACTCGCATTTTATGGAATAAATTAAAAATATGAATAAAAGAAACCTTTATAAGCAAATAGATGCGAAGATTGCGAAAAAAATTACGAAATTAGTTGATTGTGGTTTCGAGCAGGCTGCTCTTGGGACGGTGGGTGCAAATAAGTTTCCATTTATATCGAAGACTATTCCAATGCTCTTTCAAAATGATATTTACTTGCTTCTTAGTGACTTAAGTGAGCATACACGGAATGTAGATCGAAATCCAAGTGTCAGTATTTATTTTGCGGCTGCCGAGTCTCATCAAACTAAATCCAATAACCCAAGATTGACATTGCAAGGGTACCTTTTAAAATTGTCTCTCAAAAAGGAGGATGACCTATTTGAACAGCTTTTATCAAAATATACAAAACTGGATAGGGGTGCCGAGCTGTGGGCAAAATTTTCTGACTTTAATTTTTATAAATTTCAAGTAAACAGAAGACTCTATATTGGTGGTTTTGGTAAAGCCTATGAGGATTTTAATGATTAATCTTATGAAGGTCATTATTTTGAATGTGTGTCATTCTTTTGAATCTTCAAGAGAAAATATTTTATTACTGAATCAGTAATATGATGGAATGTTAAAATTAGAGTGCAGCATGTGCTAAAAGTTTAATTTTTTTAAAAATTTTTGAGGAAAACGCTGCCATTAATCCAGACATAATAGCAAGTCTCAATTATGTTGATGCGTAAGCCTTGTATTTGGTTCACAGGCCATGGGATTTTGATGTATTCCTTATGGAAATCTCTTGGCAGATATTTTATCGGATTTGGGCGGGGGTCTAATTGGTGGAATGGGTATGGCGCCGCGCGTATAGATTGGATTTACTCATGCTCTGTTTCAACCAGCGCAAAGTAGCGCTCCAACAATTGCAGTAAAGGATAAAACAAATCCAACAGCAATGCTTTTGTCTGCCTCCATGATAGTTGAATGGCTTGTGTCTAGGAATTCAAATGATCAACTCCGAAAGTAAGCAGAAATTAGTTATCGGGCGGCAGAAGAAGGCTTCAAAATATCAAGAGTTCAGCCCTATTAATTTGGAGGGCCTCATGGCTTGTGCCTGCATATTGATGAAGTATTGCATATAGTTGATGCTCTTTAATGGTTGTGATCAACCTAAATATGAATGGGTATACTACAGTATGTAAAGATTATTCGTCTTTAATTAACAATTTAGATTTGGTAACGGACATAAAAAAAGCAATAATTAATTAGAACGGCATTGATTATTACTCAATAACATCTTAAATATAGAAACACCTCGGGGAGCCATATTGTGGCTGAGATACTTAAGTAGACCCGTTGAACCTGAACTGGATAATACCGGCGTAGGAAAGGTTAAGAGGGCTACACTTCTTCCATTTTATCGCTGGAACAAAAATTTGGAGAAAGAAGTGAAAAGTCTAAGCACATTTATTTTATGCACGTTTATAAGTATAGCATCGGCGGCACTTGGTCAAAACAAACCAGTTTTGACTGTATATGCACCAAATTATTTTGCATCGGAATGGGGCCCTGGTCCAAGTATAGAAAGTTCGTTTGAACAAACCTGCGACTGCGATTTGAAATATGTCACAGGTGATTTACTACCGCGCCTCAAGTTAGAAGGAGAAAAGACCCAAGCAGACATTGTAATGGGTATAGACACTGACTTAAGCGAAGCCGCACGTAGTACCGAACTTTTCGGGGAACACGGACAAAACAATAGTGAACTTACTTTGCCGATTAAATGGGATGATAACATATTTTTGCCTTTTGATTGGAGTTATCTTGCTTTTGTCTACGATAATACAAAGCTAGTGTCGCCTCCAAAATCGTTTGATGATTTAGTATCTGCTTCAAATGACTTGAAACTAATAATTCAAGACCCAAGGACGTCAATTTCTGGGCTTTCTTTAGCTTTGTGGGTTCAGTACTTATATGGTGAAAGTGCGCAAGAGGCTTGGGCCAAATTAGCTCCAAAAATTGTAACTGTGACTAAAGGTTGGTCTGAGGCTTATGGTTTGTTTGTCGAAGGGGAGGCCGATATGGTTCTATCCTATACTACATCGCCTGCCTATCATATAATTGCCGAGGGCGATAGCTCGAAATCAGCGGCAATTTTCTCTGAGGGCCACTACTTGACCGTTGAATTGGTTGGCAAAGTGAAGTCTTCAAAAAATAAAAAATTAGCAGATATGTTTATGAGCTTCGTGATGTCAGAAACATTTCAAGAAGCAATACCCACAACTAATTGGTCCTACCCTTCTGCACTTAAAACTGAGAAACTTCCACAGGTATTTATAGACCTACCTACCCCAGCGAAGGCAATTCTGTATAGCGAAGAGGAGGCATCAGCGTTTCGTGAACAGGCGATCAATAATTGGCTTAAGGGCTTATCAAATTAAAATTATATTCAATGGTGAGTAATTCCGTATTTCGGGCTTATTACGATAAAAGGTGAGGAAATTGACCACCAATATATCGCAGAAGGTCATCCTAACAATTAGCAGCCTATTTGCTATACTCCTGGCTCTACTTATCTTGGGGACCTTCATTTCTGTAGTTTTTGAATCTAGATTTGATTTTTCTTACAACGAAGGTGATTTTTCGATTATACTGTTCACTATATGGCAAGCATTCCTGTCAGCTTTAGTTAGCACTTTTCTTGCTATTCCGATAGCGCGGGCTTTCGCAAGAAGGAATTTTTTTCTTAAGGATGTCCTTTTGTCTTTTTTAGGCGCACCCTTTATTTTACCCATAATAATTGCAGTGGTTGGCTTCATAATGATTTTTGGTCGGTCTGGATATCTTAACGATATCCTGATTACTCTCGGTTTCCCAAGATTTTCCATATATGGACTTCATGGAATTATCTTAGTCCATACGTTTTTTAATCTTCCCCTGGCTATAAGACTAATTTTTAATGGCTGGTTATCCATTCCACCAGAGCGATTTCGACTTGCGGCTCAAGTGAACTTATCTTCTAGAAGCTTTTTTAGATTTGTTGAATTGCCTATGCTGAAATCAGTGATACCTGGTATTTTTTTAGTAATATTTATTATCTGTTTATCTAGTTTTATGGTAGCCCTATCGTTTGGGGGAGGTCCAAAAGCTACCACAATTGAGTTAGCTATCTATCAAGCCTTCCGATTCGATTTTGATTTAGGTAGAGCCTCTGTTCTAGCTTTATTTCAGTTTGCAATTTGTTCAATCGCAATTTTAATCTCTATAAAACTCACAAAACCGAAGTTTTTCTCCCCAAGTTTGGGTGGTTTGCTTCGACGGTGGGATATTTACTCGTTTTTTTCACGACTAACTGACTTTATATGGATATCAAGCACTGTGTGCTTTATCTCCTTGCCGATCTTCGCCATTTTCTTGAATGGTATTATGCAAGTAACTACAATTGCTGATCAAATATTTGAGCCGGCCATTCGCTCCGTAATAATGGCTTTGTGTTCCGCATCGAGTGCTACAATTGTGGCGTTCAGCCTTGGATATGCAGCTGTAACTATAAATTCAAACATCAAGCACATTTACGAAGTTTTAGGCTATTTTTCTATATCTTTGTCCCCACTGCTTCTAGGAACCGGCTTGTTCATTTTAATTATGCCATTTGCTAATCCGAACCAATTTGCTTTACTTTTGATAGTTCTCGTGAATGCTCTGATGGCAATACCATTTGTTTTAAGAATATTGTTACCACCTTTGCAAAATGTTGTGGATGATTTTGGAAAGCTTTCTCAAAGCGTTGGGTTAAATGATTGGTATTTTATTAAGCTAGTAATTTTGCCAAAGTTAGCTCGGCCGATCGGTTTTTCTTTTGGGCTAGCTGCGGCTATTTCGGTTGGTGATTTTGGTGTCATAGCTTTATTTTCTTTATCAGACAGTGCAACTTTGCCCATGGCATTGTATAGTTTGATGGGGTCCTACAGATTAGAAGATGCAGCCGCTGTAGCAATTATTCTTTTAATCATTAGCTTTGGATTATTCATGATTAGCGATTGGGGAGGTAGGCGTTTTGCTCAAAATTAAGAACCTAATCGTAAAGCAGGGCAATTTCGAGTTGAAGGCTAACTTTTCTGTTTCTAATGGAGATCTTGTAGCTATCGTTGGGCCATCTGGTGGTGGAAAATCTACACTATTGTCGGCAATTGCAGGTTTCTTAAGCATAGAGTCTGGGACTATTAACCTTAATGACGTTCAAATTTCTGGCCTTGAGCCTAGAGACGTACCTTGTACACTATTGTTTCAGGATAATAATTTGTTTCCTAATCTTTGCGTGTTTGATAATGTGGCCCTCGGAATAAGTCCAAACCTTAAATTGCTTACCGTTGAGCAAGAACAAGTGCAAGAGGTTTTGGAAAGAGTTGAGCTCTCTAAATACAGGAACTCTATGCCTGCTACTTTGTCAGGTGGCCAAATTAGTAGGGTCGCACTTGCCCGGGCATTAATAAGAGACAAACCTTTATTAATGCTGGACGAGGCCTTTGGAGCATTGGGGCCGGCTCAGCGAAAAGAAATGTTGAGTTATGTAAAACAAATCGTAGCTGGATCAAAATCAATTCTCCTTATGATAACTCATGACCCATTGGATGCAAAGCATTTGGCAAATCAAGTAATTTTTGTGGAAGGAGGGGTTGTTCATAATCCCGTAAAAGTTGAAAGCTTTTTCAAAAAACCAAGTACTCTGGTTAGAAAGTACTTGGGAATTTAATTGCTGATTTATAGAGTTTACGATCCATCAACCCCGTATCAGGGTCGGTTGAGAAAAAAACATCAGGTTGATTTAGTGGCATGTTTGGCTCCTTACCTTGGTGCCTTTAAATCTGTATCTCGTGTTACGTCATAAATCTATTTTCGGTGCAGCCTTAAGCAGTAATTGCGTTTGCTCATGCTGGGGCTCTGTGAACAGTTTTCTTGAGGATTGCTCTTCTATTAAGCAACCTTTATGGAGTACTCCTATCCTGCTGGCCATTGTCGAAACAACCGCCAGGTCATGTGTAATAAATAGATATGTTAGTCCATGTTCGCGTTGCAGATCTTTAAGGAGAGTTAAGACTTGCGCTTGTACTGAGACATCGAGAGCTGAAGTTGGTTCGTCGCATACTATTACCTCTGGTTCAGAAGCGAGAGCTCTGGCTATTGATATTCGTTGTCTTTGCCCACCGGAAAATTCATGTGGATACTTTTCGACATCACTTTTTAGAAGACCTACTTGATCTAGTAAACTAAACACTCTTTTATGTTCATCGCCATGGGAAGAACTCAAACCAAAAACTTTTATTGGTTCTGCTAATATATCCCCTATTTTCCATCGAGGATTC
>MDTA01072764.1_pt1 | contig 27940 bp, 22 predicted proteins | sample 811151 | NCBI WGS metagenome assembly MDTA01 (sample SAMN05326648, study PRJNA326480) | marine metagenome | isolation source: seawater | place: Indian Ocean: South | collected 2010 | reverse complement strand
TTAAGAAAAAAGTAATTTTTTTACATTAAAATTTTTTATTTGATAATGGGGACCCATATGAATGACCTATTTTATTCATAGATTTTTTTGGTACTCTATTAATTTTCTCTAATTTACAAATTTTATATTGTCCTCCTAATGCGATGAGTTTACTCTTTATTAAAAAATCTTTAACATTATTTTTAAAACCAATTTCAAGTATTTATTAGAGATATAAGAAATTGATAAAAATAAAATCAAAACTGATATAAAAACTTGTTTAAATTTAATATTACCCATATATTTTATTTTGAATAAACTCAATTAATTAATTAATTATCAGGCTGAGAACCCTTTGCAGATAAAACTAATTTTAAAGTTTTTATAAAAATTATTAGGTCAAATAAAAATGAAAAATTCTTCAAATAATATAAGTCATAATATAATTTATTTTTAGAATCCTCTATTGACGCCCCATAAGATATATTAACTTGAGCCCAGCCACTTAAGCCTGGTTTTATCCAATTTCTCATGTTGTAATACTTTATTTTTGATTGTATTATTTGATCAAATTCAGGCCTCTCTGGCCTTGGTCCTATTAAGCTCATTTCTCCTTTAATTACTTGTATTAATTGTGGCAATTCATCGATCCTTAGCATGCGCAGTATTTTTCCAATATTAGTTATCCTTTTATCATTTTTTTTAGCCCATTGCACACCATTTTCTTCAGCATAAATATTCATTGTTCTTAATTTATATAATTGAAATTTCTTACCCCATAATCCAGTTCTTGTTTGCTTAAAAAAAATGGGTCCTCCATCTTCTAATTTTATAAGAATTGCAGATATTAATAAAATAATAGTTGAAGGTAAAAGTAAGACAATGCTAAATGATATATCTCCAATTCTTTTAATTCTTTGTTGCAAGCTATTCCTTTCTGACTTCCATTTAATATGGTACAAGTCATCTTCATTTACATTTTCTACAGGTAAAACTTTAAAGTTTTCTTCTATCCATTCAATTGGTTTATAAATAGGGATCTTTAATTTAATAATTTCTTCTAAAAGAACGGTGTTTTTTTCAAAAGTATAATTATTTAATATTATAATTTCTTTTAATTTTGATAGATGATTAAAAATCTCGTTAATATTTTTTGATGTGATTATATCTTCCGCAAAGTATTTTAAATATTGAGAAAGTTGATCTTTATCAGAATCTTCACCAATTAGAAGTATCTTTTTATTAATTTTTTTATTTATCAAAGAATAAGTAAAATAAATTAATTGCAGAGAAAAACTAAATACGGAAGCTTTCATAAAATTATTAAATATATAAGAATCAATAATTTTTATAAACTCTCGATATTGGAATAAATGAAATATTTGAATTCCTAAAAAAATAACTATAAGTAAAAAAATTAAATTTTTTAAATTAAATTTAAACCATTTCAGATAAGAACTTTCATTAGTTTTTTTATCAATGATGAAAGAATATCTTCCAAGTATGTAACTTACTAAAATCCAAAAAAAAGTAATTAAAAATATACTTGTGACTGAGGATTTATAAAAAATCACAATAATAATAAATATATCTAATAAAGTTCTTATAAACAAATTTTTTCTAGTAGTAACCCAATTTAGATTTCCCATTTTTTTCAAATTTTTAGCCAATCTACCATTGGCTTTCTTTCGTAAGGTAAGTAATGAAGAACTTCTCTTATATATGATCGACTTTGCCAGGATTTTCTATGGAAAAGAGAATTATCTGTAACTACTAAAAGTGGTTCTTGGCTAGTAAAAGAAATAGATTCAAGTAAATTTTGTGATTTTTGGATAATTGAACAACTTTTGTTTGTTAATTCCTGATATTTAGAAAGATATGAAGGAGAGAAATTCCATGTTAATTGACCTATCCCTTTAGGAATTTGAAGGCAAAATTTATCAGGATTGTCTTTATTAAAAAATTTTATAGCTTTCATTGTAAAAAAATAATATTCATCTAATTCTTCTTGAGTAAAGACAGATCTTGGCATAAATTCGTAAGGTAGGTATCGATCATCTTTGGAATTTAAAAATATAAATATTTTAAATGTGGGATAAATTGCATCTATGTGAAATTCGTATAAATCTTTCATATTATATCTTTTAGGATTATTCATGGAGCTTAGTTGTAATGAAAGCTTTGAAGGAAATTTATCAAACAAAAAAGAGGTTAATAATTTAACTTCATTATTTAATAATTCAAACATTTCCTTATCTACTGAATTAATTTCAAAAGTTCTGAATAAATTTGTTTTGAGCTTATCTTTTAAATAGTTAAAGCTATTTTTATACTTTTTTAGGGCCTTACTTCTTATCTTTAAGATGGCATCATTTGCTTCTGAAGAAAGTGATGAACAAAAATATCCATCATTAACTAATTTTTTTAATACATTTGCTTGATGAGAGGAATTTGCTCTCTTACTCAGTTTTCTATAAATTACTTCTTTAAATTCTTTTATATAGATCTTTAGATCTTTATCTGAAGCATAAAAATCAGGCCATTCTTTTGTGTTTTTCAGAAATTTTGTATCTTTAATTTTTTCACGCATATTGACAAACTAATTTTCTATACTTCTATATATTAATTTTATTTTAAAAGTTTCAAATCTGCAAAAGTACTTTTTGAAATTTAATATAATTTATCTAATTGATATTCCCCTAGTAGTAAATAATCAATTCAATTTAATTGAAAATAAATAATTCAGATATATATCGAGCTGATATTGATGGCACAAGCGTGAGTGTATATATTTTTCCTCCAATTAAAAAACAAGTTGGTTGTGGAAATATTCAAGAGATGTAATTAGATAGAATATTGAATATCGTTTCTAAGGATGATTTAGTAATTATGTCAAAAAATAATTAATTAATAAGTAAATAGACGGTTATAGATGGTTAATTGATCAAATTTACTTATCTCAGATTAAAGCCTTAATTAATAAATTAAGTCAAAAAGTTGCAAAAGTAGTTCTGTTTTCTCCTTCTCATGAATTTTTGTTAGATATAAGACATGGCAATGAAAATTGGTTTAGGCCTTTTGAAGATAAAAGATGTTCCATAGCAGAAAAAGAAATTAAAAATAAACTTATTAAAAGCTATTTGATTTTGGAAAAATTAAAGAAGAATGCTTACTATTTATAATCCTTTGCAAGCTATTTTTTTCAGGGAGATTACCCTATGTAGATGCTGATAATAAATCTATTTATAATGATAAAGATCATTTTATAGATTATGCAAATTTCAAATATATATTTCCTGACTTTAATAATTTCCTAAGAAATGAAGGATTAATTTAGATTATGTAAAGAATGAATATTCACTTTTTTAGTTTGTATAAACTAAATTAAATTGTACAAAAATTTTAAAATCAAAAGATAATGACTTCATCTCTTTGTATTGGAACTGCACAATTTGGCTTTAAATATGGCGTAACTAATAAAGATGGGATTGTATCTATTGAAGAAGTCCAAAAGATTATTGATATGGCTTATGATTCAGGTGTTAAATATATTGATACAGCACAAGCATACGGAAAATCAGAAGAAATACTTGGAAAGACAATAAGAGATAATCAAAATTTTAAAATAATTTCCAAAATCTCCTCACCAAATAAAATTAAAAGTGGTCTAGAGCTTATTAATGAACTAGAAGTAAAGTTTGAACAAAGTCTACAAAATTTAAAAAAAAATTCTATAGATACTTTACTAATACATAATTCACAGGATCTAAGGTCTGCTCATGGGAAGGATATCTTAATGTGGCTAAAAAATTTAAAGATTAATAAACTGGTTAAGAGAATAGGGATATCAGTTTATAGTTTTGATGAAATAGATGATATAAAACTTTCTGATTTTGATGTAATACAAATCCCACTTTCTATCTTTGATCAAAGACTATTAAATAGAGGTTATTTAAAAAAAATTATTTCTTCTGATTGCAAAATTCATATAAGGAGTATTTTTTTACAAGGTTTAGTCTTGGCTAAAACTTCTAATTTGCCAAATTTTTTGTCCGAAGAATTTAAAAATCATCACAAGAAATTTTCCAATTTTGCCAAAATCAATAAAATATCTAAATTAAATTTAGCTTGCTCATTTATAAAGAGTTTAAATAATGTTGAAGCAACATTAATTGGAGTTGATAATTTAGTTCAGTTTTCCCAAATAATAAGTATATGGAATAAAAATGACTTGAATTCCATAAACAAAAATTTATTTGACTTTAGTTGGGATAAAATTCAAGATGTAGATCCCCGTTATTGGAATTGAGTATTAATGTCCTCAAATAATTTAGATTCAACTATATCAATTGTTATTCAAGCAAGATTTAATTCCAAAAGATTGCCTGGGAAAGTCTTAAAAAAAATAAATGGACAAGAAATCTTAACTATTTTAATCAATCGCTTGAAAGATTATTCTTTTTTTAATTCTATAATTCTTGCTACAACAGATGATGAATCAGATGATCAGATCGCAAATTTAGGGAGGTACCATAATTTATCAGTTTTTAGAGGCAGTGAAAATGATGTATTGAAAAGATATATAGATGCTACTAAGTATGATAATTCTAGTTTAATTGTGAGACTTACCGCGGATTGCCCTTTTGTAGATCCAAAAATTATTATAAAAGCAATAAGAAAATTGGAGAATGAGAAATTAGATTATGTAAGTAATTGTTTTCCAGCCACTTTCCCTGATGGAATGGATGTTGAGGTTTTTACAAAGAAAGCACTAATGCTTGCCGATAAGCTTGCAAAAAAACAATCAGATAGAGAACATGTGACCAAAATTATAAGAGAAAATAACGAATTCAAAACTGGATTTATAACCAATGAAGAGAATTTATCTCATATAAGATTAACAATAGATTATCCAGAAGATCTTTTAGTGGCTGAAAAGGTAGCGATTTATTTCAAGAAAAATATGAATTTTAGTTGGGTTGAACTTTCTAAATTTATTACTTCGAATAAAAACATTTTTCTTTTAAATAGTCAACATAAACGGAATGAAGGATCGAATATATCTTCTGGTCAGAAATTATGGAATAGAGCAAAAATGATAATTCCTGGAGGGAATATGCTTTTATCAAAAAGACCTGATATGTTCTTACCAAAAAAATGGCCAACCTATTTCAGTAGGGCAAAAGGTTGTAAAGTTTGGGATTTGGATGGGACAGAATATATAGATATGTCAATTATGGGAATAGGTACTAATATTTTGGGATATTCAAATAATGAAGTTGATAGTGCAGTAAAAGAAGCTGTAAATAAAGGTAATATGAGTACATTTAATTGCCCAGAAGAAGTTGAACTTGCTGAGAAATTGGTTTCGATGCATAATTGGGCAGATATGGCGCGTTTTGCAAGAAGTGGTGGTGAGGCTAATTCTATTGCAATAAGAATTGCTCGAGCAGCAACAGGAAAAGAAAAAGTCGCTATTTGTGGTTATCATGGTTGGCATGATTGGTACTTAGCCACAAACTTAGTAAATAATAGTGCATTAAAAGATCATCTACTGCCAGGATTAGATCCCAATGGTGTGCCCCCTCAATTAAAAGGAACGGTTTTTCCCTTTAAATATAATCACTTTGAAGAATTAAAAAATATTGTTAAATCAAATGATATTGGGGCAATAAAAATGGAAGTTGAAAGAAATGATATACCTGAAAAGGATTTTTTACAAAAAATTCGAAAATTATGCAACGATAATGGAATAGTTTTAATTTTTGATGAATGTACTTCTGGGTTTAGAGAAACTTTCGGAGGACTACATAAAAAATATAAAGTTGATCCAGATATGGCTATGTTTGGGAAGGCAATTGGAAATGGCTTTGCTCTAACTTCTATTCTAGGTAGAAAAGAAATTATGGATGCTGCTCAAAATACTTTTATAAGTAGTACATTTTGGACTGAGCGTATAGGTTCAGTCGCATCATTAAAAACATTAGAAATAATGGAAAGGATAGAAAGTTGGAAAATTATCACCCTGCAAGGCGAAAAGATCAAAAGAGGTTGGGAATCAATTGCTGATTTATGTGGTATAAATATAAATATTGGAGGCTTAGATGCTTTAGCATCATTTACATTTCCGCATAAAGATAATTTAAAGTTCAAAACTTTTATTACACAAGAAATGTTGAAAAAAAACTTTTTGGCTGGTAATTGTTGCTATGTTTGTATTGACCATACGGATGAAATAATAGATATTTATTTGAATAATCTTTTAGAAATTTTTAAATTAATTTCGAATTGTATAAAGGATGAAGAATTAATAGATAATTTACTCGAAGATAATGTTTGTAATAGTGGTTTTAAGAGGCTAAACTGAACTAAAAAGAATCTACTTTATACCCTTTGAGTTATATTTGATACGTGTAGAAAGTGCATTATGTAAATCTTGGTAATCATTAAAAAATCTCTCTCCTAAAATCATTTCGTTGTTGATAACCTCATTATTTTCATTTAAAACCTCACTTATTTTTAATGATCCTTTTTTAGAACAAATATATATACCATCTTCATCTTTTCGAAAAATAATACCTTGTTGAAACGGATGGAAATTAGCATATTCTTCTAGAAGAGTTGCTCCTTTTAAATGTAATTTTTCATTATAGTTAGTAAGTCTTGTAATAGCTCCAGGATAAGGGTCATCAAACGCAGTAATAAATTTGGTGATCTCATATGCATCCCATGACCAATTAATATATCCATGTATATTGGTGTTTAATCTAGGAAAATAACTTGAAAATTCATTTTGCTGAACTCTTCCTTCAGGTACTGATCCTTCCTCAATAAAAGAATTAACAAATTTCGTAATTGATTCAAATGCTATCTGATTTGTATAAGATTCACAATCATTAGGTTTATAGCACTCTTTTGGGAAGAAGAACTTTTTGTAAAACACTATATCTCCAGTATCAATTCCAGGATTAACTTTAAAAAGGACTACGGATGAGTAGTTAATGCCACTTAATATTCTCCAACTTGTGTTACCTCCTCCACGAAATTCAGGCAATGTTGTGCAATGCAATTGGATTAAATTTGAGCAAATATTTATATGCTTTTCTTTATAAATCCAAGGCGCTGAAAAAGATAATTGCAGGTCTGTGCCTTTGACTGAATTTTCAAATACTTCGAACTCAAAACTGTCCAGGATATTTAATTTTATTTCCTTATCTGAGTTAGAGTTAATTAACTCATTTATTTTTTCTAATGCTGTCTTCCCTTTAGAGTAAAGTTCGCATGAGTGTCTTCTAGAAATTAGTAAATGAATTTCTTTTATTTTTATATTTTTTATAGCATCAATAAAAACATTTACAAAAAGTTCACCGCCACCAAGTATGGTTAAATTCATATTTATTTTTTGTTATATTTTAAACCTTTAAAACTTCAAAACTATTAATAATATATATTAATGCAACATTTTTTTTAAATTTACTTTTTAAAATCTATTATTATTTTATTAATGAAAGTTATAAATTACATCATTTATGAAGTATGAGATTTGTGGGAGTGGAGTTTATGGTGTACTTTTGGCAGCTCAATTAGAGAAAATTTCAAAATATTCTTCAAAAAAGATTAAAATTTCACTTATTGATAAAGCAGATCAAATTTTAGCAAATTGGCAATACTCTAATATTGGTAACTATAAAATCAGTGGCGGATTTCATGGTATTGAGATGCCAAGAGCCTCTTTTTGTTACTCCATTTTGAAAGATTTAACTGGAGAAGAAATATTCGAAAAAATTCCTAATTATAAGCTACTTTTTATAAATGATGAAATTATTGAATTTAGTTCATCTTTGAATAATTGGCCTAGTAGTATCAGTTCAGGATTATCTGATGCATTAAGAAATAAAAAAGAATTTAGAAATAAACTGGAATTTATGAACTATATAATTGAAAATACGAAGTTGGGAAAAATAATTAAAAATTGTCAGATTAGATACTCAGATGATATTCAAGAGTCTTGGTTTAGTTTTTATCCTTGGTTTTTCCCTTCAGATTTTTCTTTTAATTTAAGTGATGAAGGACAAGCTTTTCAGGAAAAAGTAAGAAAGGGTTTTGTTAAGCCATATTATTTACAACCTAAGTCTTCTCATTTTGGACAACTCATACCTCTTGTAGAAAAATCTTTGAAAAAAAGAGATATTGAAATTCATAAGAATCAATCTATTGAAATAAATGAAGATTTAAATTTAGTTAATAAAAAAGATGATACTCAAGTAATTTGGTCTTCATCATCAGTAAATTTATTAAAAATCAAAAAATCTAATATTTTTCAAAAACTGACAAATACTAAAAGATATTTGCATTTGATTTTGCTAAAAGTAAATTTAGACTTGTTTAATAAATGGCTTTCAAATTTTAGTGAAAAACCGTCTGAGATATTATGTATTATTGAGGAATCTATTGGTATTTCAAGAATATCTTTCCCTAATCAAGATCATTTAGAAGGCAAACCAACTAATGATCAATTAATCTTAATTGAATATATCGCGGAAGTTGATAATTTAGAAACTAAAGTACTTGATAAGGTTATTGAAGTTTTAAGTAGGACTTTTAAATTTGGAAGATCTTTGGAATTAATCGACAAAAAATTACTAAGAGCTTTATTTATTAATTCTCCAGATACTTATGAAATGGCATCAAAAGAAATAAGAAAATTATTAATGAACAGTAATTTAAAAGTCCCTTTTATTTATCTATGGCCAGTAAATATGGCAAAGTGTGGCTTTGCTGCAGAAAAAGCTTCTGAAGAACTTTTCAGCAAATTTACTAATAAATAGTAATAATTTATAGATAATAATCTTTATACCAATTGATAAATTTCTTTACTCCCTCAGAGATATCTACATTAGGTGTATACCCCGTCCAATTAATAATTTTTCTATTATTTCCATAAGTCATTTGAACATCTCCAGGTTGCATTCCTTTATATTCTTTAATCGCCTCAATTCCAAGATTTAATTCAATTTCATTAATAAAATCAATTAGTTTTATAGGATTATTGTTTGAAATATTAAAAATTCTATATGGAGCCTAACTAGAACATGAAATAGGATTTGCACAATCAAATTTATTATTTTTTGAAGCAGGTTTATTTATGAGTCTAATTAGTATTTCGACAACATCATCAATATATGTAAAATCTCTTGTCATATTTCCATAGTTAAAAATTTTTATGGGTTTTCCTTCTGAAATAGATCGAGCAAATATCATTGGAGCCATATCAATCTACCCCATGATCCATATACTGTAAAAAATCTTAAACCAGTACAAGGCAAATTAAATAGATGACTATAGCTATGAGCCATTATTTCATTGGATTTTTTGGTTGCGGCATATAAACTAATTGGATGGTCAACTGAATCATTTTCATTAAAAGGTGTTTTTTTATTCCCACCATAGACTGAACTACTACTTGCAAAAATAAAATTTTCAACGGAATATTCTTTACAGCATTCGATAATATTATGAAAACCAATCAAATTTGAATCTATATATGATGAAGGGTTTTCAATAGAATATCTTACGCCCGCTTGGGCTGCCAAGTGAATAACTACCCTAGGATTATATTGCTTAAAAAGAGATATTAAAGAATCTCTATTTGTTAAGTCTCCTTCAATAAAATTAAATTTTATTTTTTTTTTGTGATATTTCATTTAACTCAGCCAAGCGAGATATTTTTAGACTTTTAGTGTAGTAATTATTTAAACTATCAAAGCCTAAAGTAAACATATTATTGATTAATAAATTCTTTGATAAATGAAAACCAATGAATCCAGCTGAACCTGTAACTTAGTATTGGGCTAATCATATTAAAATATCAATGAAACAATTATAAATCTAAATGTAAGAATTAAAGTTAAATATCATTTACCTTTACCTACACTCCATACATTTAATCCAAATGATTTTGCTTTATGAATATTACAAATAGATCTGGTATCAAAAAGCCATGATGGTGTCCTCATAACATTTGATATTTTTGACCAATTAATCTCTTTAAATTCATCCCATTCAGTAAGAATAATAATTGCATCTGTTCCAGATGCTGCATCAATAATATTTCTCGAATAAATCCATCCTCCTTCTTTATGATTGATATTATTTGAAATTAAATCTGAAGAATTTAAGTCTTTTTTTATTTTTTCATATTCTACTTTTGGATCATAAATATGAAGTATTGCACCTTCTTCGATTAGATCTTTGCAAATATTTATTGAAGGAGATTCTCTTGTGTCGTTAGTATTAGCTTTAAATGAGAATCCTAGGATCGCGATTCTCTTCTCAGAAACAGTACCAAATAAATTTTGTACTACTAAATCAGTAATTCTTTTTTGCTGCCAGTTATTAATATTAATAACTGTTTGCCAATAGTTTGCAACTTTTTCTAAACCATAATGATTACATATATAAACTAAATTAAGAATATCTTTTTTAAAACAACTGCCACCAAATCCTGGACCAGGATCTAAAAAAAGTTTCCCTAATCTCTTGTCAGAGCCTACTGCACATGCAACATCATTTATATCTGCGCCAGTTTCTTCACATAATGCAGATATAGAGTTTATAGAACTTATCCTCTGTGCAAGAAAAGCATTAGCCGTTAATTTAGATAATTCAGAACTCCACAAATCTGTAGTAAGAATTTTACCTTTATCAACCCATTTAGAATATATTTGTATTAAAGACTTTATAGCTAAATCATTATCACCCCCAATTAAAACTCTATCAGGATTGGTTAAATCATTTATGGCTTTGCCTTCTGAGAGGAATTCGGGATTTGAAAGGACAAAAAAAGTTTTTTCTTCTTTAGTATTATTATCATTTGATGATGTTGTCAGAATCTTTTTTATAGTTTCAGCAGTTCTTACTGGTAGTGTGCTTTTTTCAACAACAATGGTTGTACCTTTAGCATATAAGGATATTGTTCTTGCAGAAGATTCAATCCACTTTAAATCAATAGCTTTACCAGCACCCCTTCCTTTTGTTTTTGTGGGTGTATTTACTGAAATAAAAATCATATCTGCTTTAGAAATATTACTTTTCATCTCTGTCGAAAAATGTAAATTAATGCCTCGACATCTTTTGATCAATTGGCTTAATCCTGGCTCATATATTGGTAATTTATCCAAGTTGGAGTTATTCCATTCTCTGATTCTTTCTGAATTAATATCGATTACATTTACCTGGATATGAGGACATTTACTTGCTATAACTGCCATTGTGGGTCCACCAACATAACCAGCTCCGATACAACAAATATTTTTTATTTGAGGAATCATTTTTAATTTTTTATGAAATAATTAATTGTATTGTCTAATCCTATATTTATACTTGTACTAGGTTTCCAATTCAGTAACTCATTTGCAATATAGATATTAGGCTTTCTTCTTTTTGGATCATCTGATGGTAATGGCAAAAACTTTAATAAATTCTTAGAATTAGTCTTCTTTTTAATTAATTCTGCTAAATCAATAATGCTCATCTCTTCAAAAGGATTTCCTAAATTAATTGGACCTGAAAACGATGAATTCATTAGTTTCATTAGGCCATCTAAGGTATCATCAATGAAGCAAAATGATCTCGTTTGGGTTCCATCGCCAAAGATAGAAAAGGGTAGATTTGATAACCCCTGATTAATAAAATTGCTAATTACTCTTCCATCATTTTTGCTCATTCTGGGGCCATAGGTATTAAAAACTCGAGCGATACAAATACTAGTAGAAAATTTTCTTAGGTAATCGAAACATAAAGATTCAGCAATCCTTTTGCCCTCCGCATAACAGCTCCTTTTCCCAATTGGATTTACTGAGCCCAAATAAGTCTCTTTTAAATTATTTTCTTTTCCATTCCCATAAATTTCACTACTGCTTAAAAAAAGCATTCTTGCCTTGTTATTTTTAGCTAATTCAAGCATATTTAAAGTTCCAAAGAAAATCGTTTGTGTAGTTTCAATAGGATTTTTTTCATAATATGCTGGAGAAGCTGGTGAGCCCAAGTGCCAAATCCTATCAATATTAAAAAGATTTATATATTTTTTTAAATCATGTTCTATGAGTTCAAAGTTAGGATAACTTAACCAAGGTCTAATATTATCAATATTTCCAGTACTAAAATCATCTAAACAAATGATTTCTTCCCCTGAATTAATAAGTTTATTAATCAAATTAGAGCCAATAAAGCCAGCTCCTCCAGTAATTAAATTTCTCAAAAAAAATTTTTTATATTTTACTATGAAATTGTTCTCAATTACTAAAAAATTAATGAATTAATAAACTTTAGAGCATAATAATTTTTTAATTTTATTTTTCTAATTTAACAATTAACTGATAAATAAAATTTTCTAATAATGATAGATTAGAAACGAATAATTTAAAAATTTTTACTTGTAAATGAAAAGAATTTTGTTAACTGGTGGTGCAGGATTTATTGGAAGTCATACATCATTGCTTTTATTAGATAAAGGATATGAGGTATTAATTTTAGATTCTTTAGTCAATAGTTCAATCTCAGTTATAGAAAAAATCAAAAAAATTATTTGTAAAGAAAATCCTAGTTTTAAAAATAATCTTAAGTTTATTAAAGGTGATATAAGAGATGTAAATTTATTAAGATCGATTTTCTCACAAGCAGAAAAAGAAGAAAATAAATTTTCTGCAGTCATACATTTCGCAGGATTAAAGGCTGTAGGAGAATCATGCGATTATCCAATAGATTACTGGGAAAATAATATTTCAGGGACAATTAATTTGATTAAAATTATGAGTGATGCTAATTGTAAAACAATTTTATTTAGTAGTAGTGCAACTATTTATGGTGCAGCAGGTAATCAACCTATTAATGAACAAACCTCTATAAAACCAACGAATCCATATGGGAATACAAAAGCATTTATAGAAACTTTTTTAGAAGATATCTATAAAAGTAATTCTGATGAATGGAAAATAGCAAATTTAAGATATTTTAATCCTGTAGGTGCTCATAGTTCAGGACTAATTGGAGAGAATCCCAAAGGTGAAGCTAACAATATTTTTCCTCTAATAATGAAAGTTGCTAATTATGATTCTGAAAGATTTGAAATTTTTGGTAATGATTGGGATACGCCTGATGGAACAGGAATAAGAGACTACATACATGTAATGGATGTGGCAGAGGGACATATTAAGACATTTGAATACTTAGAAAGAAAAAATAATTTATTTTTAAATCTAAATTTAGGAACTGGAAAAGGTACTAGCGTTTTGGAGTTGATAAAAACATATGAGGAAAGTAATAATGTAAAAATCCCATATGTCTTTGCTCCTAAAAGATCTGGTGATATATCAACTGCCATTGCTGATAATTCATTAGCTAAATCTTTATTAAATTGGGAACCTAAAAGAGATTTAAAACAAATGTGTATAGATTCTTGGAATTGGAAAAAAATGAATAGTTAGGAATAAGTTAATTAATACTATTAATATCGGATATTGTTTGTTTTATTCCATCTTCAAGATTTATATCAGGGAACCAACCAAGTTTGTTAATTCTGGTGACATCTAATAGTTTCTGAGGGGTCCCATCAGGCTTTGAAGTGTCCCAAGCGATCTCTCCCTTAAAACCTACAATTTCAGATATTAAAGATGCTAGTTTTCTTATTGATATATCAATACCTGTTCCAACATTTAAGTAATTTAGTTCTTGGCCAATTGAATCTTTAGGTGCATCCATCTCACTGGGATCCCATTTCTCCAAAGCGAAAACAACTGCTCGAGCTAAATCATCTACATGTAAGAACTCCCTCTTTGGATTACCAGTCCCCCAACAAATAACTTTTTGCTTATTTGATTTCTTTGCATCATTAAATTTTCTAATTAATGAGGCCATTACGTGGCTATTCTTATGATGATAATTATCGCCTGGCCCATAAAGATTAGTAGGCATTAAAGATATTGCATCAAAATTATATTGTTTTCTTAAAGACTCACATAATTTGATCCCAGCAATTTTTGCAATTGCATAGTACTCATTAGTTTGCTCAAGTGAACTACTCATTAAAGATTCCTCTTTAATAGGTTGAGATGCATATTTAGGATATATACAGCTGCTCCCTAAAAAGACTAATCTCTTAACTCCTAATTTCCAAGAAGTTTCTATAATATTAGTCTGTATTTTTAAATTTTCTAAAATAAAATCGGCAGGACTATCAAGGTTTGCAATAATTCCTCCTACTTTTGCCGCAGCAATAATTACTATGGATGGTTTCCTTCTTACAAAAAAATCTAATACTTCATTACTGTTTAGTAAATCTAATTCTTTTCTTGTTGGGCTTAATAGTATGCCACCTTTAGAGGCGTTACCATATCCCTGTTTTTTAAGTTCTCTTATAATGGCACTCCCTACCATTCCATTAGAACCCGCGATAAATATATTTTCATTAAGGTCTATTTTTTTTGTCACTAATTTAATTAGGAGGGGTTTCGATTGATGTAGATATTTCAAACCCCTCTCTTTTTAAGATGGATTCTTTTAAAGCATCTTCTTTATCTTTTTGAACCATTTCCATAATCATTTGAGAAAGTTTTATTTTTGGGGACCAACCTAATTTTTTTAGAGCTTTGGAAGAATCTCCTAATAATTCATTAACTTCTGTTGGTCTAAAATATCTCTGATCTATTTTGATTACTATGTCTCCAGTATCAACTCTTCTGCCTATCTCATTAATTCCTGAACCTTCCCAAATTATTGCCTTTTCCTTGCCTTGAACTCCCCAACCAAGAGCTTTTGCACTCATTTCAACAAATTCTCTTATGGTTGTCATTTTTCCAGTTGCAATAACAAAATCATCCGGCTCCTCTTGCTGCAACATGAGCCATTGCATTTCAACAAAATCTTTTGCATGGCCCCAGTCTCTTTTTGAGTTTAAATTTCCTAAATAAATTGTTGACTCTAATCCGGCATTAATTCTTGCTAACCCTCTGGTGATTTTTTTTGTCACGAATGTCTCTCCTCTTCTTGAACTTTCATGATTAAATAAGATTCCGTTACATGCAAAGATCCCATAAGCTTCTCTATAGTTAACAGCAATCCAGTAAGCATAAAGTTTCGCAACTCCATAGGGACTCCGAGGGTAAAAAGGAGTATTTTCATTTTGGGGTGATTCTCTAATTAAACCATATAATTCACTTGTACTTGCTTGATAGAACTTTGTTTTATCTTTTAAACCAAGGATTCTAATTGCTTCTAATATTCTTAAAGTTCCAAGAGCATCACTATTAGCAGTATATTCAGGGGTCTCAAAACTTACTGCAACGTGACTTTGAGCACCTAAATTATAAATTTCATCTGGACTTACTTGTTGAATAATACGGATTAAATTTGTACTATCGGTTAAATCTCCATAATGTAAAATAAATCTAGAATTTTCTTCATGTGGGTCTTTATAAAGATGGTCAATTCTTGTAGTATTGAAAGAACTGGCTCTTCTTTTTATGCCATGAACTTCGTAACCTTTCTCTAGAAGAAATTCTGCAAGATAACTTCCATCTTGGCCTGTAATCCCTGTTATAAGTGCTCTTTTACTATGATTTGGCATATATATTTAATATAATTATTAGAAACTTAGCCTACTATTATATCACTTACTTTTTGAAATTCATATTAATTTTTATTTATAAGTAATTTATATAAACTTTAATTAAATCTATTATATTCGTCCTTAAATCTAATGATATCATCCTCGCCAAGATAAGTACCACTTTGAACTTCAATTATTATTAGCTGTTGATCAGTGGGATTGGATAATCGGTGTTTTGATCCTAAAGGTATAAAAGTACTTTGATTTTTACAAAGAGTTATCAACTTGTCATCAATTTCAATTTCAGCAGTCCCTTCAACAACGATCCAATGTTCAGCTCTATATTTATGTAGCTGAAGTGATAACTTTTGATGAGGATTAACTTCAATTGTTTTTACCTTCCAATTAATGCCCTCTTCAATTGATATAAAGTGGCCCCATGGTCTATAAACTTTTGTATGTGTTTTCCCTTCTGAAATATTATTTTTATTTAGATTTTCTACAATATTTTTAATTTTATGAGTTTGATTAATATCAATAATCAAAGTCGCATCATTTGTATCAACAACCACAAGATCTTTTATCCCAACAGCAACTAATAATCGATTATCACTTTTTAAAAAGCAATTCTGAACATCTTCAATAACTACATTATCTGTAAAGTAATTTTTATTTTTGTCTTTTTTCGAATTTCTCCAAATGGCTTCCCATCCTCCTAGATCGCTCCATTCTGTTTTGAGGGGTAACACAGTTCCTAATGTTGTTTTCTCCATTACTGCATGATCAATAGATATTTTTATACATTTTTTAAATTCATTTTCATTAATTCTTTGAAAATCCATATCGAAACTTTTATCATCAATAGCTTTTCTACAAAGTTTCATTAATTTAGGAGAAAATTTTGTTATTTCTTTTTTTATTAAGCTTGCCTTAAAAACAAAAATACCACTGTTCCATAAAAATCTTTTATCCTTTATAAATTCTAAAGCTAGTTTTTTATTAGGTTTTTCAATAAATTTATCAATAGAAGAGGATTTAATATTACCCTCGAATAAAGGCTCAACTGCTTTTATATATCCAAAACCAGTTTCAGGAGAAGAAGGAATAATTCCAAATGTTACCAACCTACCTTTACTTGCAAATTTAATACCTTCTCTTAAGCTGTCTAAGAATAAATTATTATCTTTAATTAAATGGTCTGAGGGTAAGATGATCAATATAGGATCATCACCATATTCAGTGGCTTTAATAGAGGCGATTGCTACAGCTGGTGCAGTATTCTTACCAAAAGGTTCTAATAGTATTGATTTAGGTTTAACTTTAATTTTGCGCATTTGTTCTGCAACAATAAATCGATGTTCCTCGTTGCATAAGATAATTGGATTATCTATATTTTCAAGATTATTTATTCTCTCTACAGTTTGTTGAAGTAATGATTTATTACTATTATGAATTAAATTTAAATATTGTTTAGGAAAACTTTCTCTTGAGAGAGGCCATAATCTTGTTCCATATCCGCCCGAAAGGATTACTGGTAATATCTTAGTTCGAATTGTCAAATTGTTTTTATTTGTTAAATTTATAATCTCTTTTACTTTAAATCATCTTTTATATTTTTTTTTTAATAATAAACATTATTTAAAAAAGTAAAGTCAGAAATATTTTTTTAATATTTTAATCTTAAATTATAATTTTCAATTTTGGTTTTCATCACATCCATAACAGATCTTGAAAGAGTTGCATTATTGGTGAATATATAGCACCATAACCTTTCCATGTAATGTCCCTCTATTGGGTTTTTATTTCTTTCTAAGATCTGAAGGAGATATTCATAGAATTTTACATCATATTTTCTTATATTTTCTTTTTTAACAGCAAAACAACCTCCATAAGAAGTTCCAATAAATATTGGGATATTTGGAAATAAATTTTTAGCAAATCTTCTAAAACCAATTTTAGATCTTGATATCTCACCATTCTCCCATTGCTTTTTGTATCTATTATCTAATTCAATTCCAACATTATTTTTCCAATGTAACGGGCCTAGTAATCCATATCTAGATACAGAGTAACCATATTTGTTTATATTGGTTAAATAATCTAAAGGATTTTTAAAAGACATACAGCCGAGGTCATCAATTCTCCCTTGTAAAAATATATTTACTTCAGATAAATTATTGTAATTATTAACAATGTGATAAAGGTAAGTATGTGATTCTCTTCCAACATTCTTAAGTTTTATAACGTTCCTACAATCATAATTAATTATTTTATCTCCCTTATTATAAACAATAACCTTTTGGTCTTTTAATATTTTTAACCAGTTTAAATCTTCTTCGTATCTTGCAATTATAAAACTACAATCCATATTATAATTTAAATAATTACTACAAGAAAATTATACATAATGCCAACTTCTTGTAAAAGTAAAATTTTAATTGTAGGGGCAGGTATATCTGGAGCAACAATTGCAAGAGTGTTAGCTGAAAAAAATTTTAATGTACATGTTATTGATAAAAGAGATCATATAGCAGGAAATACTTATGATTATATTAATAAGAATAATGAAAGGATTCATAAATACGGCCCTCATCTTTTGCATTGCAATAAAGATTCAGAAGCATTAAAATTTCTAAGCAGATATACTGATTGGATCAAATATGAACATAAGGTAACAGCTTTACTAAAAGATGGTAGAACAACACCTTTGCCTATAAACCAGAAAACATTAGAAGATGTATTTCATAAGAAGTTTAGTGATGAAAAAGAGGTCAAAGATTTTCTAAATAGTCTTAGAAATAGAAAAATAATCCCTAAAAATACAGATCAATTTTTTGAAGCTTCAGTAGGAAATAAACTTGCAGATATTTTCTTTAGACCTTATACAAAAAAAATGTGGGGTGTCCACCCCAGTAAATTATCTGTAAGAATAGGTTCAAGATTACCAATTAGAACTGACTTGGATTGTAGATATTTTAATGATAATTTTCAAGCTCTCCCAAAAAATGGATATACAAAATTGATATCAAACATCTTAGATCATAAAAATATTGAATTAAATCTCAATGAAAATTTTCAGAAAGAAATGGAATCAAAATATGATTTCTGCTTTCTTTGTATCCCAATTGATAAATATTTTGATTATAAATTTGGAATACTCCCTTATCGGTCAATAATATTTGAAAATAGAATTGAATATGGAAATGATTTATCATCACCAGTTGTTAATTTCACAGATGAACTAAAATATACAAGAAAAACTCAATGGAGTTTACTACCAAATTCTCCTCATCCTTTTAAAGAATATAGAACTATAACTTATGAAATACCATGTTCAATGAATGATAATCCTGGTGAATATTATTATCCTGTCCAAACTAAGAAATCTGAAAAGTTATATGAAAAATATAATCAACTAGCTAAAAAGAATACAAAAATATTTTTCTGTGGGAGGACTGGTTTGTTTAAATATTTAGATATGATTCCTGCCGTTCAGAAACACTTAAAAATTGCTGATGATTTTATGAAAATGTAGTTTTTAATGAGTAAAAAATATAAATTATTATTTATTTCTGCTTCTGCTGTTACAGGTGGTGGTCCTTCTCATATATTTAATTTAGCAGAATTATTAAATGAAAAATATCATATTTTTTATGCAATGCCATATAATCAATTGTTAGAAAAAGATATAAATTTTAAAAAATATTTATTTATAAAAGAAAGAAAGATTTCTATAAATGATATTTATAGAATTATTAATTTTTCAAATAAGCATTCAATTGATCTTATTCATGCACACGGAAAAGGAGCTGTAATTATTGCCAGAATAGTCAAGCTTTTTATTAGAAAGCCATTAATTTATACCCCTCATGGTATTCATATAAAGTTTTTAAATAAATATATAAAGTACTTATATCTTTTATATGAAAGGATATTTGGATTGCTTGATAACTATAAAATCTTTGTATCAAAGAGTGAATTGATATATGCAAAGAGTTTGAATTTAATTAAAAATAATAATTATATGATTATTAATAATTCAGTAAAAAATAAGCCTTTTAAAAAAAATAATTATGATCAACTATTAATTAATAAAAAGATAGGTATAACAAACAGTCGTAAAAATATAATTTCAATTTCTAGGTTAGTAGATCAAAAAAATATATTTGAAATTATTGAAATTGCTAGAAACTTAAATTCATATAACTTTTTAATACTCGGAGATGGGTATTTGTTCGAAGAATTAAAACTTTTTTTAGTAAGAGAAAATATTAATAATGTTTTTCTTTTAGGAAATATATCTAATGTTTATAAATATCTTTATTCTTCAGAAATATTCCTTTCGACATCTTTTTATGAGGGACACCCAATAAGCATATTGGAAGCAATGTCTATTGGTCTCCCGATAGTTGCGACAAATGTAATTGGAAATTGTGATACTTTCATAAATAAATACTCTGGTTTTTACTATGAATTAGGAGATGTAAATGCAGCATGTGATTATATAAGGCTTATTTTAAGAGATAAAAAAGTTTACTCATCTTTCGCCAAAGAATCTCAAATAAATCAAAGAGAGCTATTCTCATTAGAGATAATGAAAAATAAATATGTAAATCTATATAAAAAATTCTATTAAATAATTTTTTTATATTGATTCATAAATTAACTTAAAAGAATAGAAATAGCTCTTAAGTTTTAAAACTCTTTCATTTCAGTTTTATTATTTTTGATATTAGTCATAATTCTAAAACTTTCTGATTTTTCAACTAATTCATGATACCTTCCAAAAGCTTTAATTCTACCTTTTTCAAATTCATAAATACAATCACATTTTTTAACTGTTGATAATCTATGTGCAATTAAAATTAGAGTAAATTTATTTTTTCTATTTAAAATATCCAATTCATTTATTACTTCAGATTCTGTTTTATTGTCTAAAGCACTTGTAGCTTCATCTAAGATTACAAATTTAGCATCTCTGTAAAATGCTCTAGCTAAAGCTATTCTTTGTCTTTGACCACCAGACATTCTTATCCCGTTTTCTCCTACGATGCTATAAATTCCTTTTGGCATTGACTTAACAAGTTCTTCTATTTGAGCTAATTTAATTGATTGCCAAAGTCTATCGATATCAACTTCATTCTCTTTCTGAGCAAAAGCGATATTAGATACTATTGTGTCGTTCAATAGATTTATAGTTTGAGGAACATAAGCACAAGATTTCTGCCAGGATAGGGCAGTTTCTCCTTTTATTTCTCTTTTGTCTAACAAATAGTATCCAGAATTAGGTTTTAATAGATTCAATAATATATTTGCTGCTGTGGTCTTCCCACTACCTGTCTTCCCTACAAATGCTATTTTAGATCCAATCTTGATATCTAAATTTATATTGTCTAGAGCAGGAATATCAGTAAATGGATATGAGTAACTAATATTCTTAAGAGAAATAACTGTTTTGGGATAAATCGTTAAAGAAGAATTTTCTCTATTATGAAAAATAACTTTTCTTAAATTTGGAAGCTCTAGAAGTTTTAAAGCTTCCTCAACATCAGGAATGCTTGCTCTTAAATCTGTAATTCCCCTGAATAAATCTTGCATTGGGGGTGTTAACTTTAATGATGCAACAGCAATTGTGGCAAGAAAAGGAATTACTGCTAAAAAAGAATTAGGATTTTTTTCAGAGATTAAAGGGAATAATCCAATACAAAATATTAATGTTATTCCAAATGGCTCAACTAAGGCTCTTGGGAATTCTGGATATGTTTCCGCTTTCCAAAGAAATGGATAGGCAACTTTTCCAGCCTGTTCAAATTTCTCAGAAAAATATTTTTCTGATGAACTGAGATGTACATCTGTTATATTTTTTACTGATTCTGATAAAACTTTGTTTATTTCAGATTCTAAAACAATTCTTTGTTTTATTGATTTTCTGATAAAAGGGGTAACTAAAAGGGATATTATCGTATAGCCAATAACTAATGAAATAATTAGATAAAAAGCAGTAACTTTTGCAAAGCCTAATATAGCAATAAATATAAATGAAACTATAAAAATACCGCTTACAATTTGCAATATTGGCCTAATCATCTTCTCAGAAACTCTTGTGATATTAAGTAATATTTTCGTGGATAAATTGTTGCTCTTTTCACTTAAAAAGAACTCATATTCTTGTGATAAAATTTTTCTCTGAGCGATTTGCGATAATTCTAAGAATATAGAAGCTCTAATACTTTCTTGTCTTGCCCTTAATAATATTCTTAAAAATGAAGCTAACCAATTAAATGATATATAAATAATTATTAAAATAATTATTTTTGTACTGGAACTATCAGGAATTAGTTCTTGAAAAGGTATTGAAGGTCTATTTGGTTCACCTACAACTAACGAGAATAATCTAGAAATTATTCCTACAACTACTACATCAGCAAGGCCTGTCAAAACTGCTACAGGTAATATTGTAAATATGGACTTTCTTCTCCTTTCAGATAAACAAGATAATAGTCTATAAAAAAGATTTAATGTTTTACTTTTTTTTATCATAACTTAATTAAAGCATAATTATGTTTTAGTAATTAGTAGTACTACTGTAAAAACTGAATATTAATTTAAATCATATTGTTAGTTTAACTTTATAGTTTCAAAGTTAAAATCCTCCACTATCAAATGGAAATAATATTACTCCAATTGTTCTTATTAGGATATTAATATCCATAGAAATATTTTTGTTTCTTACATAAATTAAATCAAGCATTATTCTTCTTTTATAACTTAATTTATTTCTTCCGCTAACTTGCCATAATCCCGTAATTCCAGGTCTAACTGAAAATACTTCTTCCAAATCTTTACCATATCTTTTTTTCTCATTTTCTACTATAGGTCTTGGACCAATTAAGCTCATTTCATTTCTAATTATATTTATAAATTGTGGTAATTCGTCTAGGCTTGTTTTCCTTAAGAATTTTCCAATTTTTGTAACTCTTGGATCATTTTTTATTTTTTGACTTCTTTTAAATTCTAATCTAATTTCCTCGTTACTAGATAATAGATTTTCTAGCATATCATCAGCCTCTAAATTCATAGTTCTGAATTTTAAACAGTTAAACAATTTTAGATTTTTACCTAATCTTTTTTGTCTATAAAAAATTGGACCTCTTGAACTTAATTTTATTAATAAGCTTATAAATATTATTAAGGGTATAGTTCCTATAAATATCAATATTGAAAAAATTACCTCTATGATTCTTTTAACTAAACAATAATTTAGATAATTTATTCGATTCATTGTTTTAAACTCTTTTTTAATGCGAAATTTTAAATACAATATAATATTTTATTGATAAGTTATGTATTTAAACTCCTCTATCGATTTTGATAGGAAATTATTAAATTTTAAATAAAAATTCTCTGTACTAAAATTTTTAGACCATTCATGCATAGTTTGGGGACAAAAATTTCTCCAAGCTTTTTTGTCTTCAAACCAATTAATTACATCATGAATACAATCTGCATTTTGAGATTTAAATAAAATACCAGTTTTAAACTCATGATTGCTTGTCAGACAATTAACAGTATCCATTAATCCTCCTTTATTAAATGCTATTACGGGTGAACCTGCGGCCATAGCTTCTACAGGAGTTATTCCAAAATCCTCAATGCCTGCATAAACGAAACCTCTGCAATTTTGCATTAATTCTTTGATTTTATGGTCTTCTTGATAACCAATAATTTTAATATTAGAGTTTGCAATTTTATTTATTTTTGCTTTCTCTGGTCCTTCACCAACAATGACTAATGGATAATCAAGCTTATTAAATGCTTCAACTATTAGATCTACTCTTTTATTTGGGACTAATCTGCAAACACTTAAATAAAAATTATCTCTCTCTTTACTTGGGTCATATTTATCAATTTCTACAGGTCCAAAAATTACTTCCGAATCTCTTCCCCAATACTTTTTAATTCTTCTTGCTGTAAAATTTGAATTTGTGCATATTTTATTTATTCTTAAGCTACTAGATTGATCCCATAATCTTAAATTATGCAGAATAACTTTTATTACAGGACTTAAACCTAATTTATTAAAATTAGATTCTTTTAAGTAGGTATGCATCTGATCCCATGCATATCTTACAGGAGTATGAACATAGCTTAAATGAAGTTGGTCAGGAGAAGTTAGTACTCCTTTGGCCGCGAAATGACTTGAACTAACAACTAATTCATATCCTGATAAATCTAGATTTTCAATTGCAAGTGGAAATAAAGGAAAATATTTATGAAAATGATTTTTACTAAATGGTAGTTTATTAATAAAACTAGTTGTTATTTTTTTATCATTTAACCAATTTTTTTCCATTTTATTTATATCTTTTATTAGACCGAATAAATCAGGCTGAGAAAACTTATTTTTTAAAACTTTATTTATTATTTCTAGGGCTTTCTCTGCTCCTCCTCTATATTTTGAAGAATACCAATCATGGATTAATGCAATCTTTTTATCAGATAAATTATTCTGAAAATTATATTTCAATTATATTAGAGATATCTATTTTATTATAAATAAATTTGTAAGTTATTTAAAGTTTTGTTATTTTAAATTTCTTTTTAATAAAGTTCTTTAAATCCCTCTAGGAATTTATAACTAAATAATTTTAAGATTGAATCAGCAGTATTAATAATTTCTTCATTCTGATTATTTTGATTAATTGATTTGGCTTTTTTTATAGATAATTGTGCACTCTTTAAATCAAATAAATATGTATCTACTATTGTTTTGACTAAGTATAGATTAGCGTTAGAGCTGTCTATTAAGGCAATTTCTTCTATTGTATTGATTGCATCTTTGGCTTCTTTTTGAAGGATTTGGCTAATTAAAAGTGAATATAATTCATCTATTTCTGATGGATTGAGTGATAACTTTTTTTTAAAAATAATTTCAGCATTTTTTAAATAATTTTGATCAGGATCACTTTGGTTTAATAATCCTGCAATTTCAAATAATTTATCAAATTCACCAAATTGAAGATATCTTCCCATTAACTTAACATTTTCGATCTTATTCATTTTCAGGATAATTTGATCATTTTGATTTGGTCTATATTTGCTGTATTCTAAATCTCTTTTATAGCTATGTGTTTCATTAAAAATCAAGGCATTGCTATCCAAAAACGTTTGATTATTTTCGATATTAATTTCAGATCCTAATTTATTATCAATTAAAATACATTTATTTGTGTCTTCAATATTTTTAATAGGAGGCAATGAAAGATAAAGGGCATTATTTGCATTATCTCTTTTAAAGTTGATTAAGATATTTTTATTATCTAAATTTTTTACTTTTTCTTTAATAATTAATTGAAATCCTCTTGGTAAACTTTTTAGTTTTATTGGATTATTATTTTCCGCACAAGATACTAATTTGATTTGATGACTAAGATTTTTTCTTTTTATCAAAATTAGATTTGAATTATCAATTAAATCCCATTGCTTAAAAATTTTAAAAGAATTGGATTCTAAAAGTAATTCACTAAGCTTAATTTTAGCTTTATTAGTCATTACTCCTTGATCTCCTGTTTTAATAATAAACCAATCATATCTTTTGAGTTCATCTTTAAATTGCCTTTCATTACTAATAATTTGGCTAACGCGAACACCTTTATTATCTCTAATTGCTTCTGCATCTAAATTAAAAGCATTAAATTCTTTTGTATCAGGTATAAATCCAACAATATTTTGGCTAAAAGGAGATTCTTTATTAACTGCATTAATAATCTGTTTATGAATATTATTAGCTTCTAATTCAAATAATTCTTTCCCATTGAATTTAAGATTATAAATTTTTATTTGATTATTTAATAATAAAATTATTATTATTAGAACTATAAATTTTTTAGAAATTCTATAAATGTAATATTTATTTTTAAAAGAGACTATTATCTTTCCAATAAAAATGCATAATATTGGAATTATGGGCAATATGAATCTAGGATCTTTGGATGACATTAATACATTTACTAAAAATATATTTAAAGGAAATGAAATCCACCAAATAAAATTTTTAGGAATTATATTTCTCAAATTATTAAATCTAGTAATATTTATATAATTAATATTCCCTTTATAAATATTAATTAAAAATATAAATATTAAAGCAGAAATTAAAATAGGATTAAGAATTTTAATTATTTCAAATGGATAATATAACCAGCCTTCTATTGTATTAACTTCTAGACCCTCTTGATATTTTATTCCCCAAGAAAATGAATTTATTGTTGAAGTAATAATAGTTAGCCAATTTCTAGAAAACCATGGATATATTAAAATTAAAAATGAAAGTGGATAAATAAAGAATTCAAAATAAAATTTATAATAATAAAGCTTTTTAGCAAAAATAATAAATAATGGAAAAATAAAAAAAACTATTGCTGTAGGTTTTGTCAAAAATAACAAACCTAAAAGGATACCTGAAAGACATACAGATTTATAGTTAGGCTCTTTATTAAAAAACCATTTACATAAAAATAGCCAATTAAGCATTATTAAACTTGTTTGTGCTATATCAATTAAGTAATCATTTCTTAAATTAAAAATGAATGGATTAAAAGTATAAATACAAATTGCCCAAAATCCTGTTTCTTTTTTGCAATATTTACGCGATATCTCATATATCGATAAAATTACTAAAGTATTAAATATAAAATTTGAAAGTATTGCATTCTTTAAAGTAATTCCAAATAAATTTATAAAGATGGCAGATATAATATATGTTAATGGTCCCCTATAACTTGAGGTAATTGTCCAAAAAGAATTTATCCAATCATTGTCAAAGATATTTGCTTGTTGTAATAAATTTGAAAATTTATATAAATTGCTAAGGTGATAACCTTGATCCCATGCTGGAATTATATCGTATAAATTTATCCAAATATAATCTATTAAAAAACTGCTTATTAAAATAAATAAGATTTTTAAATTATATTTATCTTCAATATTTGTTTTTAAATTATTCATTTAAATAGTCTTCTTTTGCAATAATATTTCGTAGTCCTCCTAGCAATATCCAGAAACAAATACTAATTCGCGCATCAAAATAATGAACATCAACTTGTTGAGAAATTATAAGTAATAAAATTGAGGTCCACCAAGCTTTTTCATAGTAATTTACACAAAGGGTCTTTTGATAATTAATGAAATATATTTTTCTACCAGATAAAAATAATAATATAAATATTGTGCAAAAAATGATAATTGATGCTGGTATCCCATAACTTACTGCTATCTCTAAAGGTAAGTTATGTGTATGTCCTTTCCAGAAACCGCTTTGGATTTCGAAAAGTATAGGAAAGGATGCCCCACCAAATCCAATGAATGGTCTTTTAATAATAAAATTAATAGCACTTAACCATATCCCTAATCTTGATATATCTTGTCCCTCAAAACCTCCTTTAGAGAATTCCATCCACATCTTATTAGGTATTATAGTCCTGAGTTGATCCTGAACTATCCCTGTAAATGATGGATTAGTTGTCCATATAATTATTAAAAAAAGTAGAAATAAAAAAGGTATTAAATATAAAAAACTGCTTGAACCAAGAACAAAAGGAATAGATATAAATAAATTACCCCAAGCAATTCTTGAATTTGTGAGTAACATTCCCGCACAAATTAATATTAAAAATATTAATATAATATTCTTTTTAATATTTTTATTATTTCTATCTTTAAATGATGCGATGCAAAAAGGGAAAACAATGCTTAACCAAGCCCCTGCATAATTTGCATTATTAAATAAGCTTGATACACCAGCAGGATCCTCTATAGGTCTTTGATACCATATTATCAATCCATTGAGAATGGAAAAAGGACCAGTAAGATTAAAAAAATATTGACAAATACCACTTATTAAAACTGGAAATGTGCCAGAAATTAATATCCATGCCACCCTTTTTCTTTCATTAATTGATTTTATATATGGCTGAGCACTCCAAAAAATCCAAAAAAAAGGTAACCAATTGCTTAAACCTATTATCGACAGCTTAGAATCCCAACCGTCTTGAGAGAAATTTTCGGCGATAAATACATGAAAAAATGTACTTATCACCATTAAAAGACCGCTTATAATAAAAGGAATATTCCATTTATCTTTAAAAAGATGCTTCCTTTGGAAGAAAGTATTTATTAAAAAAGATATTAGAAGAAAAATTAAAGAGAAAAATAATGCTGATGGTAATAGAAATAAACCTAAATAAAAGAAAGTAAAACCAATTTTTTTTTCGTCTATTAATTTAATTTCATTTATAAAATTGAGATTTTTTCTCATAAATCAATTATTTGATTTAAATTGATTACGCTTCCTGCAGG